>MDSW01013893.1_pt1 | contig 12908 bp, 15 predicted proteins | sample 811171 | NCBI WGS metagenome assembly MDSW01 (sample SAMN05326641, study PRJNA326480) | marine metagenome | isolation source: seawater | place: Atlantic Ocean: North West | collected 2012 | reverse complement strand
GGTCTTAGAAATCAAACACTGCATAAAGTAGATGAATTTGTTTTTGTTGAAGATATCGTTAAACTAGAAAGTATTTATTTTAGAATTTTAGAAAATTATTTTGATGTAAATTAATATCCATTTAATGGATTAACATCTGATTTTATATTTTTATTCATTATTATCTTTTTGTACTTAGAATACATGTATTTAACAGCTGGTTCTATAGCTGTTACACCTGCTATGTGTGGTGTAATAGTTACATTTGGAAGCTTCCATAATAAACTGCTGGTTTTGAGTGGTTCTTTTTTAAATACATCTAAGTAAGCATAAAAATTTTTATTTTTTCTTAGATGATTAATTAAATCATCTTCATCAATTATATTACCTCTTCCTATATTGATTAAACAGGATTTTTTTTTCATAATATTTAAAAAACTTTTATTAATTATATTATTAGTTTGAGATGTTGATGGTAATATAGAAATAATAACATCAGAATTTTTAATAAAATTGGTAATATTTTTTCCAGTATATACTTTCACATTTGCCACTTTCGTAGGTGATTTTTTATATGCAATAATATTATAATTTAGTTTGATTAGTAGTTTTGCAATCTGATTACCTAGAAACCCAAAGCCCAGAATTCCCACAGTTAAATTTTCATTGTCAATTGGTGTACGTTCATCAGACCAATATTTTTTAGTTTGATAATTTTGAAAGATTTTAAAATTTAATTGATAATTTAATATTTGAGCTAAAGAGTAATTTGCAATTCTTTTTGCTAATTCCAATTCTTTAATTCTTATTATAGGAATTTTGTTGTTATAATTTTTAAGTTTCAAAATATGATCAACTCCAGCTCCCATAGAAAAAATTACTTTTAGATTTTTTAACTTTGAAAGAGTTTCATTTGGTAAATTCCAAATGATAGCATATTTTACTTCATTAAATTTCTTATAATCATTTATAGAAATTATTTTTTCATTTTTAAAATATTTTTTAATTGTTTTTTTCCAAACATCAATTTTATCAAAAGTTGTGTTGTGAAATAATATTGTCATTGAGTATCTTTTATTAAATTATTATATTTTTCTATTTGTTTTTCCCAACTTAATTCATTTTCAGCTCTAATTTTTGCATTTTTTCCCAATTCTATCCTTTTTTGTTTATCTTCTAATAGACTCTCAATTGTTTTATCTAGCTCATTAATATTATAGATGATTATACCTGTTTGATTATGCAAAACAGCTTCAGGTGTGCCTCCAACATTTGATGCAATTGAAGGAATTCCATATTGTGCTGCTTCAATATATGCGATGCCAAAACCTTCAATAGAATTTGCTTCAGTTTCATCTAATGTAGGCATGATCATAATATCAGTTCTTGAAAAAATAAATTTTTTTTGATTTTCATTTATTGCTCCAACTAACTTTACATTTGATTCTAAATTATATTTTTTTACTTCTTTCTTTATATTTTCTAACTCATCACCTTCACCAGCAATTATATATTGAATGTCTGGATAAATTTTTTTCAAGTTAAAAATAGATTTAAGAATTAATGAATGTCCTTTTCGCTTTTCAAGTCTGGCAAGAGTAAGCAAAGTTGGATGACCATCATCTAAATCTATAGTTTGCTCCATAATATTATTAGTTGATTTTATGCCTGGATAAATAACCTTAATATTTGTAAAGTTTTTACTTATTTTTGAAAGTAAGTTTTTAGTATATGATGAATTGACCACTAATGCATTTGCTAATTCAAGAACTTTTTTAATTCGGTTTTGATGATTATCGTTTTTGATTATTATTTCATTCCCATGAACAAGGCTAATAATAGGTATTTTTTTTTTCTTTAAAAAATTAATAGGCAACTCAAGACTTTTCCAACTATCACTGATAATTACTTTTAAATCCTGAAGGTTAACAATTTTTTCTAATTCTCTTACCTTATTTCTTTTTCTAAAATATTTTATTCCCCCAAATCTCCTTACTAAAAAATTCTTTTTATATTTATTATCAAATATGGTATCTTTGATTAAATCATGTTGATCAGCTAAAACTATAACTTTATTATTTTTGCCTAAATAATAGCTAAGATTAAACATTAAATTTTCTATACCCCCTATTCTAGAAGGAAAACATTGAGTTAAAATTAGTATCATTTAATTTTTATATTAACTCAATTTACAATAATAAGAAAGTAAACGAATTCTTAATTTTGATGAAGTTTATAAGGGTTCTGTAACCATTTTTAACCATTTTTTCTCTTTATCATTTATAAATTTATTTAATTTAATAAAAACATTTAAATGATATTTATTTAACCAATCTATTTCTTGTTTATTTAATAAGTCTTTTTCTACTAAGTCTCTATCAATCGGACACCAAGATAAATTTTCAAAATAAAGCAAATCTTCTGATTTTTCTTTAACTAAAATTAAATTTTCTATTCTGATTCCATATTGATTAAGCTTATAATATCCCGGTTCATTAGAAATTATCATCCCTGGAATTAATTCAAAACTATCAAACATAGATTTTTTGGCTATCCTTTGAGGTGCTTCGTGTACGCTTAAAAAACTACCTATTCCATGACCTGTTCCATGATCATAGTCACAGCCTATTTCATTTAGGCTTTTACGAGCTAAATAGTCAATTTCTGTTCCCTTAGTACCCTTTTTAAAAACATGATTAGAAAGAGCAATATGTCCTTTCAAAACTCTAGTGAATCTATCTTTTTGCTCTTCACTTGGTTTTCCTATAATAATCGTACGAGTAATATCAGTAGTTCCATCATAGTATTGAGCACCAGAGTCAACTAAATAAATATTATCTAATTTAAATTTAGCATTACTTACTTCATCTACTCTATAGTGTGGTAGGGCTGCATTTTTGCCAAAAGCAGAAATTGTATCAAAAGATAAAGAATGAAACAGTTCATTTGTAACTCTCAAGCTTTTTAAATATTTTGATGCTGACATTTCAGTTGTTGAATTGATATCTACTTCATTTTTAAGCCAATAAATGAAACGCGTCATACTAATACCATCCCTAATATTAGCATTAAACGCTCCCACTTGTTCAATTTGATTTTTGACAGCTTTAGATAAAATACAAATATTTTCTGTGTCTTTGTAATTAATATTATTTTTTTCTAGTAGAGTTAAAAAATAGTAAGTTGTTGTTGAAAAATCTAATCCTACAATTTCATCATTTTTTATATACGAAAAGATATTTTCAATATTTTTGATTGAGTTAATGTTAAAATGTATTTCAATTTTAGCTTTTAATTGATTATTAATTTTATCTTTATTGATATATAGACATGGTTTTTCATTTCTAGAGATTAATAAATACGCATATAGAAGTGGAGTATATAAAATATCATCAGCTCTTAAATTCATTAACCAAGCAATATTATCTAAACCTGTAATTAAATAATGATCAATATTCTTTTTTTGCAAATAATTTTTAAAATTAATCAATTTTTTAATTCTATCATCTCCTGCATACTTAATAGGATGATCAAATATATTTGAATATTTTATATTGGGTTTATTTTCCCAAATAGAGTCAATAATATTTGAGTCTAAAAATACAATCTTAGAAGATGTATTGATTAAGTACTCTTGGATTTTGTGTATTTCTTTAATTGAATGTAATTTAGGATCAATCGCAATCTTACCTTTTCTTTGAACAATAAAATTTTTAAGATCTGTCCAAAATATATTTAAATGTTTAGATTGTATTTCTTTTTCATTAATTTGTTGTTTAGCTTGAAAGGTATAACGACCATCAATATACAAATAAGCCTCATTTTGAAGGATAATTGCTTTACCTGCAGAACCTGAAAAATTAGTAATAAATTTTAATCTTTCTGCATATGGAGAAATGTATTCATTTAAAAATTCATCACTTCTATTAATTATCAGAATATCAATTTTCTTATCCTTTAATTTTGATTGTAAATTCATTAAATTAGAAGTTTTACTCATAGTGAACTAAATAATTCTAAATCAATATTTCCTCCAGAAATCATAACAACAATTTTTTTATTTTTGGTGTTAATTTTTTTATTTAATAATGCTGCAGCAGCAACTGCTCCGCCCGGTTCAACAATAATTTTTAAATGCTCAGAAAGTAATATTATTGTTTTTTTTACCTCATCATCAGTGACACTAATACCTCCATCAAGATTATTTAAATTAATTGGAAAAGTAACATCCCCTGGTTTTGGTGCAAGTAGCGCATCACAAATAGATTTGGCATTTGGAGAATTATTTGTAATTTTTTTATTTTTTAAAGATTTTTTTGTATCATCAAATCCTTTTGGTTCGACTGAATATGATTTTATATTTGGATAATGATATTTAAGATAGGTTGAGGAACCTGCTATAAGGCCTCCTCCTCCACAGCAACATAAATAAATATCAGGAACTATAGATAATTTTTTCAAATCTTCTGTTATTTCAATAGCCACTGTGCCTTGACCTGAGATAATATCAATATCATCATAGGGCTTTATTAGAGATCTGTTTTCTTTTTCTTTAATTATGTTTGCTATATTTTCTCTACTTTCAAAGAAAGTATCATATAAAACTACATTAGCTCCATATTTTTTAGTATTTTCTATTTTTATTCTTGGGGCATTTTTTGGCATTATTATTTTTGCACTTATTTTGTGTTTTAATGCTGCATAAGCAACAGCTTGAGCGTGATTACCAGAAGAGTATGCCACTACTCCATTTTTAATTTTTTGACTGGATAATTTTGTTATTTTGTGTGAAGCGCCCCTCAGCTTAAATGATCCAGTATTTTGCAAATTCTCAAGTTTAAAATAAACTTCTGAATCTAATAAATTGTTAATGTAATCATTAGAAACTAATGGGGTCTTTATTAATAAGTGTCTAATTTTATCGTAAGCTTCTTCTATATTCTTATAATTTAAATTCATGCTTAGATTTTAAATACTTGTACCCCATTTAATTTTATTCCATCCCCTTTCATGAAAATAGTATAATAAAGTTTTAGTAACAATTTCAAGTAGAGTAATTGAGCCAGCCCAAGTTATTTTGCCTGTTATTAACCAACTGATTAAGAATGTATCTGTTGACGCAATGACTCTCCAACTAAATGCCTTTACAAAAGATCTTCTTCTAAAAGCAGTCATATATCCCCCTTTATTAAATTAGAATTATCTAATAATGTTATTTTAAGGTAAAAATTAGAGGTAATTTTAAGTTATTGTCATTTTATCAACGAAATATCTAATAATTTGTTAATATCTGCAATATAAGGAAGATATTTAAGAATTTAAGTATTATAAAACAGTCAAAGCATATAATTTAAATATATCTAATAATTATAGTAATTAGTCAAAATAATTATTTTAATTATTCGTTTTAATGGAATTAATTAAAAAAAAATATATGTATTAAATTATGGAACAGAACAAAATTATTTCTCCTTGTATAAGCATTTGTAAAACAGATCCTATTTCGGGTTTCTGTTACGGATGTGGGAGAACGGATGAAGAAAAAATAATTTGGAAAAATGAAAAAACATCAAATAATTGGAAAATAAATAATATAGAAGATTTAAAAAAAAGGCTTTCTAACTGGCAACTTAAAGCTTTTGAAGAGTCTTATAAATCCAAAGTTGAAACAGGTTTCTCATTAATTAAAAAAAAATTATTAGAAAAAAGTAAAAATTGAAGTTTATTTCACTTATTATTTTATTATTAATTTTTTCGATAAATTTAAAAGCTAACAATTTAATGATTTTAGATGATTTAAGTAATCCTGGTGTGACAACACAGAAACAAAATTGGGCGTTTTTTACAGATGGAGTAATGGGGGGTCTTTCTCAAGGCAAGGCGATTATTTCTAGTATTGGTGGAATCAATTGTTATCACATGGTAGGTAATGTAACCACAGAAAATAATGGTGGTTTTATTCAGATAAGGAATCAACTTAAACCAACAATCTCTACAAAAGAATATGAAGGTATTTATCTTAAAGTTATGGGCAATAATGAAGATTATTCTATTCATTTAAGAACTGCATTAACATTAGCTCCTTGGCAATATTACAAATTTAGTTTTAAAGCTAAAGACAAATGGAGGGAAATTAGAGCACCATTTAGTGAATTTAAAAAATCAAATGTGTATCAACCTTCTGATTTAGTTGGCCAAAAGATTAAATCAATTGGATTAGTTGCTGGTTTTAAAGATTTTACTGCAGATATATGTTTATCAGAAATAGGATTTTACTAATAATCAATTTTTTTTAAATATAATCCATGAGGTGGTGCTGTTACACCAGCATATTCTCTATTTTTTTTAGTAATTATTTCTGTAATAGATTTTGAAATCTTATCTAATCCTATATCGACTAAAGTCCCGACCATAATTCTAACTTGAGAATGCAGAAATGATTTAGCAGCAATAGTAAAATGAATTTTTTCATTATTTTTTTTAATATCAATTGAGTCTATTGACTTAATAGCGGTTTTTGACTGACAATTTATTGATCGAAAAGCTGATAAATCATGTTTACCAATAAATTTTTTTGACTCTTCAATTATTTTTTTAACATTTATATTTTTATGAACACACCAAACTCTATTATTTTCAAGTGTTAATGGAGATCTTCTATTAACAACTTGATATTCATACCATCTAAGTTTTGCAGAAAATCTTGCATTAAAATCATCATTAACTTCTATAGCTGATAAAATTGCAATTGGATGAGGTCGTAAATGATGATTTAGCCCATCTCTAATTGTATTAGCATCTAAATAATTTTCTAGTTTGAAGCTTGCTACTTGTCCCTTAGCATGAACACCAGCATCAGTTCTTCCAGCTCCAAAGATACTTGTCTCTTTATTGGTAAGTTTTTGAATAGCAACTTCAATTAATTCTTGAATTGACAGGCCATTATCTTGGCGCTGCCATCCAACAAAGTCAGTTCCATCATACTCAATTATTATTTTATAATTATTCATTGATAACATCACCAATTTTAAATTTAAATCCTCTTAAAAAATCTTCTTTTTTAATGACGTTTCTTCCTTCTTTTTGTAAAAGTTGAGGATTAATACTGCCATCGTTACATCCAATTTCAAAATTTTCATTTAAAATAGTAGAAGTTTTTCCCTTACTTAAACCAGGTTTTGCATCAATTATTTTAATTCTATCTTTATTTAATATGAACCATGCTCCTGGTTTAGGAGAATAAGCTTTTATTTGATTAATAATTTTTTTTGAATTATTTTTAAAATTAATTTTTCTATCTATCGAGTTAAGTTTATGTGCAAAAGTTACTTTACTTTCATCTTGATATGTTAAGCTAATTTTATTTTTTAAAATATCTCCAATTGTTCTAACTAATAATTTAGTTCCAATTTTTGTTAAGTTATTAGTTAGTTTTAATTTATTATAATCATCTGGAATGGTAAATTTTTCTTGTATAATAATTGGACCTGCATCTAATTTTTCTACAAGCTTAATTATCGAAATACCACTTTCCTTATCACCATTGATCAATGTATGTTCAATTGGTGCTGCACCTCGCCATCTTGGTAAGATAGACAAATGAATATTGATACAGCCTAATTTTGGTAGTTCTAAAATTTTTTTTGGAAGTATTTTGCCATAAGCAACTACTATAATTAGATCTGGTTGTATTTTCTTGAAATCATAAATTATTTCATTATCAAAGATTTGAGGAGTTAAAACTTTTAAGTCATTTTCTTCTGCTAAAGTATGTACTGGAGATTTTATAATCTTCATTCCTCTTGACTGTTTTTTTGGTGGTTGTGTAATAACACTAAAAATATTTATTTTATTTTTTATAAGTGAGTTTAAATAATCTGCAGCAATATTTGGGGTTCCCATAAAAATAATTTTTTTATTATGCATTAATTTTTACTTTTTAAATATTTTTGAACTTTTTTTATTATAATATTTCTTTTTAAAGAAGAAAGATAGTCTACAAATAATTTACCTGAAAGATGGTCAATTTCGTGTTGTAAAATTCTTGACTCTACTCCGTCAACTTCTTTTTTTATTAAATTATTGCTATCATCTAAGAATTCTAACACGATTTTTTTTGGCCTTTCTATTTCTGCAAATTGATCTGGAAGTGACAAGCAACCTTCTTCCATAACAATTTTTTCTTTAGAAAAATTAATTATTTTTGGATTAAATAAATTATATTCTATAGTTTTATTTTTTTCACGATCTAAAAATGCAATAGTAACAATTTGTTTTAAAATACCAATTTGGTTTGCTGCTAAACCAACACCAGGTGCTTTAATCATTATTTTTTTCATATTTTGAGCTATCTTTATTTCCTCTTTTCCAACTGTTTCGATTTTTTTTGCCTTTTGACGTAATAATGGATTTGGCACATAAAGTATTTTATCCATAAGAATTATGTAATTTTTTTTCTAGATTGAAATGCAGTACTCAGTGTATTTTCATCCAGGTAATGAACTTCGCCGCCCATTGGTATACCTTGAGCAAGCCTAGTAACATTTAAATTTTTTAAGCCTTCTAATTTATCTGCAATTACTAAAGACGTAGTTTGACCTTCCATAGTTGTGCTTAATGCTAAAATGATTTCAGTAATTTTATTTTTCTCAATTCTTTCTAAAAGTTTTTTTAATTTTAATTCTGATGTAGTTATTCCATTTATTGCAGACAATGTGCCTCCTAAAACATGGTAAGCACCCTTGTAAAAACCAATTCTTTCAAAAGTCCATAGGTCAGATACATCTTCAACAATACAAATTGTTGACTCATCTCTTTTATCACTCTCACATATTTGACATGGATTGGTCATATCTATATTTCCACATTCTTCACATTCGTTAATATTATTATAAGATTCATTTAATATTTTAACTAAAGGAACTAGACTTTTATCTTTATTTTTCAGAAGATATAATGCAATTCTTTGTGCTGATCTTCTACCCAATCCTGGCAATTTTGAAATATCATTTATTAACTTGTCTATTGAAGAACTTGTCATAATTAAAAAGGTAACTTCATACCTGGAGGTAATGATAAACCACCAGTTATAGATTTCATATGCTCCTGCGCACTAGTTTCACCTTTTTGTTTTGCATCATTAATTGCAGCTACAATTAAATCTTCAAGTATGTCTTTCTCATCTTTTTTCAACAAACTATCATCTATAGATATTTTTTTTATATTTCCCTTAGCTGTAGAAATAACTTTAACTAAACCTCCTCCTGAAGTTCCTTCGACCTCAATTTGATTTAATTTCTCTTGAGCTTCAGACATTTTTTTCTGTAGTTCTTGAGCTTGTTTCATCATATTACCAAGATTTACCATTATATCTCCTTTTTTTTATCTTTATTTATAATTTCATCTTTATTATCAAGTTCTGCTAATTCAGATATTGAATGTATAGCACTACCTGGGAATGTATTTAATATTTTTTTAACATTTGGATTATTCTTCATTTTTTCAATTTCTTTTTGCTGAATAATTATATCTTCTTCTTTTAAACTTTTACCTAAATTACTTGTAGAAGAACTAATATTCCAAATTCTACCTGTCCATTTTGAAATAAGTTTAGAAATATTTCTTATAAATGATTGATCTGAAATATTATTAGTATTGAGAATAATTTCACCCTCTTTGAAGGAAATTAATTTTACATCGTTGTATAGTTTTGTATGCAAAAAAGCTTCTCTATTCTTAAAAAAAATATCTACAAATTGTCTAAAACTTGTAACAGTAATATTGTTATGAGATTTTGTATTTAAATTTTGATTAGATTTAAATTTTTGCAAATTTACTAACTTATCCTCTATATTCAAATTATTTTCTACTAAATTTAATTTGTTATTTGTTTTATCTGCTTGAAAATTATCTTTTTTTTTTATTTCCTCGTTTGTATAATTATCAGTATTTAAATAAATAAGCCTCAAAATAATCATTTCTCCATGTTGATGTAAATGAATTTGATTTTGTAGTTCACTATAGCCTTTAAAAAGAACTTGCCATAAAATATTAATATTATTTAAGGTTAGGTTTGATGAAAAATAAATAGCTTTTGATTTTTCTAAATCTGAAACAAATTCATCATCTTTAATTTTTGGGGATATTTTAAATTGAGTAATTAAATGTACTACATTTAGTAACTCATCAAATATCATATTTACATCAGCGCCATAATTATACAAGTCATTATAAGTTTTAATTGCTTCATCAGCGTTACCATTACAAATGTGCTCTAATAAAGTAAATATTTTTTCTCTATTTGCTAATCCAAGCATATTTATTATTAAATTTTCTGTTATGGTATCATTTTGACTTACAATTGCTTGATCTAGAAGACTTAAACTATCTCTTACAGATCCATCTGCAACTCTTACAATTGCTGTAATGGCATCCTTATCAATTTTTACATTTTCAAAATTAGATATTTTTAATATATTTTCTGATAAAGTTTTATTATCTACACGATGTAAATCAAATCTTTGACATCTAGATAAAACAGTTATGGGAATTTTTTTTACCTCTGTTGTTGCAAAAATAAACTTTACATGATCAGGTGGTTCTTCAAGTGTTTTTAATAATGCATTAAATGCACTTTTTGACAGCATATGAACTTCATCAATAATAAATATTTTATACTCACTTATTACTGGCTTGTATTTAACATTATCAATAATTTCTCTAATATCATCTACGCCTGTATTAGAAGCAGCATCTATTTCAATAACATCAATGTTATTATCAGATTTTATAGACTCACATGACTCACAATCTCCACAGGGCTCTGCACTATTAGTTAATCTATTAATACAATTAATGCTCATAGCAATTAATCTTGCTGTTGTGGTTTTACCTATGCCTCTTACTCCTGTTAGAATATAAGCATGTGCTATTCTTTTACTTGTTATTGCATTTGAGAGTATTTCTACAAGATTATTTTGACCTATTAAATCTTCAAATTTTTGTGGTCTATATTTTCTTGCTAAAACTTTATATTTATTTTCAACATTCATTTTAAAATATGGAAGGCTATAGACCCAAAATCAGTTGTTACAGCTGCTTCTTTTCAGATCTGACTGGATTAGCAACTTATTTGCCCTTAACCTTCCTCTCATAATATAACACTAATGTAAAAAAAAACTAAATAGACTTTTTATTATTAATCTATTTTTTTCTAAAACTTGACTTCTCATAAACTCCAAGGATTTCAAGGTGTTTACAAAAAAATTTCATCTCTTCAAGAGCTAATTTTACAGATGAATTATCAGGATGTCCTTCAAAATCTATATAAAATTGCGCTACATCAAAGCCTTGTGGATGAACATAACTTTCAAGTTTGGTAATATTTACACCATTACTAGCAAAACCTCCTAGACATTTGTATAATGCAGCAGGAATACTTCTAACATTGAATACTAATGTGGTTAATATTTTGTTTGAGTCAGGATCTATATTTGCTAATTCTCTTTGCATCACTAAAAATCTAGTTACATTGTTGTTAATATCTTGAAAGTTTTTTTCTAATATTTCTAGATCATAAATTTGAGCGGCAAGTTCAGACGCTATTGCAGCATCTTCAATATTATTTAACTTAGAAATCATTTTAGCAGATCCAGCTGTATCTGCTTCAACAATCATTTCTTTATTTAATTTTATAATTTTTTTTCTACACTGAGCTATTCCCTGTTCATGGCTGTGAATTCTTTTTATATCTGATATTTTTGTTCCCTTAATTGCCATCAAATTATGGTTAACATCTAAAAAATATTCTGATGTTATTTTTAAATTTGATTCTGGAATCAGTCTTTGTGTATCAGCAACTCTTCCAGCTAAAGAATTTTCTATTGGGACCATAGCAGCATCAACATTACCTAATCTAACTTGTTCAAACATATCTTCAAAGGTTGAACATGGATAGCTTGATGCTAAAGGAAATAGTTTTTTTCCAGCAAGTTCACTGTATGCACCACTCACTCCTTGAAAAGAAAATGAATTAATTTTTTTCATAGTTTGCTCTTATAATACTTTCAGCAGTAATCAAATCTTCTTTTGTATCTATACTTATAGGAATATTCTTTTCAAAAGTAATTCCAATTCTCATTCCTGCATCCACAGCTCTATATTGCTCAAGTTCTAAAGAAATTTCATTTTTAGATTTTGGTAAATTTACAAAACTTGTTAGAGTTTTTTGCAAATAACTGTATATTCCAACATGATGAAATGCTTGATCTGTTATAAATTTTTTATCTCTAAAAAATTCTTTTGCATGACCTATATTGTTTTTTTTCCAATCAACAATTACTTTAGTAATATTAGGATTTGAAATTTCTTCTCTTTTAAGATTTGTTGCCATAGTTCCTATCTGAAAATTATTTTTTAGTGGTTCTATTACCTTTTTTATATGATGTGACTCTATTAATGGCATATCACCTTGGAGATTAATAATGTAATCAATCTCAGAATAATTATTAATTTTTTTAAATGCTGAATGAATTCTATCAGTACCTGATGGAAGGCTAGGGTCAGTCATAATTGCATTACCACCAACACCTTTAATCAAATCAAAAACATCATTCTCAGAACAAGCAACAAATACTTCTCCAATATTAGCAGCATTTGCCTGTTGCCAAACTCTTTGTATCATTGGGATACCATCAATTTTTGCGAGTGGTTTTCCAGGGAAACGCTTTGAGGCCATTCTTGAAGGGATTATGATAACAATTTTCATAAATTATGCGACAATTAGGCTGTATGTTTTAAAATTTGTTCTTATTACTGTTGTATTCATTCGTAAAAAAAATCTGTATATATACTTATACATGTCTGGGCTTGAAGTTAATAAAATTTTAGCATCAATTATATTAGCAGTATTAATTGTTACCCTAATTGGG
>MDSW01001917.1_pt1 | contig 12908 bp, 12 predicted proteins | sample 811171 | NCBI WGS metagenome assembly MDSW01 (sample SAMN05326641, study PRJNA326480) | marine metagenome | isolation source: seawater | place: Atlantic Ocean: North West | collected 2012 | reverse complement strand
ACTTGTGATGAGTGGGCTACTAAGACATGGGATGTCACCATATTTCCTGACTATCCTGATGGTAGTGAAGATTTTTCAGTATTTAGTTATAATAAAAAGAAGAAAAAGTAGGGATTTTCACCTTTTTCTTTTAGCACAAATCATATCAATCTGTTGTTTTGTTAGTTTCCCATTGAGCCACGCACTACTGATTTTAGCATTATATTTCTCATAGAAATCAATTGCTGGAGTATTCCATTCTAGTACTTGCCATGTCATCCCATTAAGATTTAATCTTTGACAGGTTCGAATTGTTTCTTCAAATAATTTTGCTCCGATGCCTTCTCTTCGATACTCTTCTTTTATTACAAAATCTTCAAGAAATAAAAACTTTCCTTTCCAGGTAGAATACCGAATCCAGTAAAATGATAAGCCAATAATCTCGTTATTATTTTCTGCAACTAGAAACCAATACCATGGGTGTTCTCCAAAACCATCTTTTTCTAAATCATTTAGTGTAATTGAAACTTCTTCAATAGCATTCTCATAATCTGCAAGTTCTTTAATTAATCTTAAAACATCAGGAAGGTCTTTTTTCTCTCCTTTTCTAATCGTAGTTTTCATAATAGCTAAGATATCAAATATATTTAAGTTAAATTTTCGTTACTTTTCTATAGGTGTCATCTATGTTCTTTTTTGATTATGGAAGTTAACCAATCCCTTTATAGGATGTCGTAATATCTTTCCAATTTTAAACATATTTCTCTCCGATGCCGCATAAATTTCTTTAGATAAGAAGAACGCTACAGATCCAACAAAATTAACCTCTAAAGATTTGTAATTAGGATATGATTTTATATTTAGATTAATAAAATCGTCTAATGCTTCTGTAATTATATTTTTAATTAATGGGTGATTTTTTTTCTCAACTATAAATGGAAAGTATTTAGCCAGAAAAACATTTGCTCTTGATTCTTTATAGATATTCGTATTAATAATATTTATATCTGTTTCAAATCCTTCTTTCAATACTTTCTGTAGTTGTTTTGGCATCTTATTATTAAAATATAGGCTTAGCGTTTTTTTGCCAAAATAACTTCCAGAAGCTTCGTCTCCTAAGATGAATCCTAATGAAGGAGCACTTTCGATAATTTTTTCCCCATCATAGAAACAAGAATTAGAACCTGTTCCTAGAATACAGGTTATATTAGGATTCCCATTATATACAGCGTAACATGCAGCTTCAAGATCATGACTAATTTTTATTTTTGCATTTGTAAAAAATTGCATCAATGGAATCTTTATTACATTTTTGTTTTCTTTTGATGAACATCCTGCTCCATAAAAGAAAACATGATTAATTTTCTTTTTATAATTATCTAAATTAGATTCTTTTAGAGTATCTATTATGGAATTTTTGTCAATGAAATATGGGTTAAATCCAATAGTTAAGAACTCTTTTTTTATATTGCCGAGGAGGTCACATAATACCCAGTTACATTTAGTAGAGCCACTGTCAGCTATTAGAATCATTATTGTTTTAGATTATTTATTAGGTCGTCTAAATTATTAATATTACATCTAAATCCTAATGTTCGTAACCGTTTATTTTCTAATGTGATATCTGAATTAATAATTTGACTTCTTTTGCCTAAAAATAATTTAATTAGAAACATAGGAATTCTAATATTGATACAATAGGAAAATAATTTTTTCTTAAGTTTAATAAAAAATTCTTCTTGTGATAATGCTTGGTCAGCAATCATATTGTAAGGGCCTTTATAGTTATAAGAACTGATGCTTTTTTTAATAAATCTAGAGATGTCATGAGTGTGCATCCAATATATTTTTCTTTTACGGTTTCCAATAATTAATCCAAGACCGTATTTCATTGAGAGCAGAGTATATTTTAAGAACCCTCCGCTTTGACTAAAGATTAGTGAAAATCTCATCTGAACTACTCGAGATCCAATCTTTTGAAACTGATTTGCAGAGTCTTCCCAATCAGCTGCCATATTGCCAATCCAATCATTTGCTTTTGGAGAATCTTCATTAATCTCTTTTGTGTTTTGATTGTAAATACCTATTGCTGATGCACAGATAAATGTTTTTGGTTCAAAATTATGTGCCTGACAGGTTTTAAAAATAAGATTTGTAGATTTAACTCGGCTATCATACATAATCTTTTTATTTTTCTCATTCCACTTTTTAAGTATTGGATAACCAGCAAGATGTACAATGTGGCTGCAATTTTCAAGAGCTTTTATATCAAGATATTCTTTACCGACATCCCAAAAGAAATAATCTGATTTAGAACTTGTTTTTTTGCTAGATGTTAAATGTCGTACAACATAGTATTTTGATAGATAATTGCTTACAGCTTTTGCTAGATTTCCATTTGCCCCTGTAATTAGTACAACATCCCTCTTTCTATTCATTTATTAAAGTTTAATGTTCCGGGTTTTAAATATTTCAAAGAGCCATATATTAGATAATAATAAAAGCATGGAGTAGAAGAAATCTTCTATAGGGATTGTCCAGATTCGGATACTAAGATTCTCATTATTATTATACCAAACAGGAGGAGTTTCTAAAGTGCTTCCAGTAAGCAGCCCATTGACAATTATAAAGAATGATGCGGTAATCAAGATATATGTAATATAGAATGATTGCATGAATTCTAATTTTTTGAAAAATGCGATTAACAGTAATATTCCAAGACTAATGCCAGTAATAGAAGTATAGAGTTTACTATATGATAGTATACCTATGATTATTATTGTTAATCCTAGTATTAGACTTAAGTAGTGTGTAAGGTTATTCCATCTTGGAGATGCTAGCGAGAACTTATTAAATACTTCATATGTAAACACGCAGCAATATGGTATTATAATAAAAAAGAGCACCTCTTCTATAGGAAGATTAAGTAGGTAAAACCCTTCTAGATGTTCCTTGTTGAACCCCCAAATTCTGTAAGCAGTAAAAATCTCATCCCATATAAGAAATGGAATGCTTGTTAAGATATTTGCTTTTATAAATTCTGGCCATCTTTTATAGAAATTTATTTTTTTGTGAAATGAAAAAATAAATGGAATGATTATTGAGAAGGAAAGAATCTGCAGATAGGTTGACATTATTCTCTAAAGTATTTAAATGGAACAATTAGCATTCCAAAATTTACTCCATTATGCTTCCCTCTATTTTTGTGATGCACTTTATGAGCTTTTCTTATTGCTTTAATATATGCACTATTTGTTTTACTAGGCGGTGGGATTCTTCTGTGTATAATTACTTCGTGTATTAGAAAATATGCTAGCCCATATAATGCAATTCCAATACCAATAAAGAAATGATATGTAAAGTTGCTATGCCCAAGAAAGATTAGCAGTATTGAAGGGATGGCAAATATTAAGAAGAAAAAATCATTCTTTTGAAAAGTATTTTCTTTGTTGACAACATGATGATCCTCATGAAGGAACCATAGAAGACCATGCATAATGTATTTATGTGTTGCCCAAGAAATGAATTCCATAATTAAGAAGGTTGATATTACAATAAGCACTTTCATTTTGAATGTTAATTTTTTATAGACTTAACAGATGATAATATGAAATTTTTTGTTTTTGAGTCTTTTATATTATCGATGTTTTTATAAACAAAGTTAAGATCTTTTTCGATGTTATCATAATATAATAATACTCTAGGTAGATTTTTCTGTATGCTATATCTAAGAAATCGCAACTCGATTGCATCAGGATTTTCTTCTATGAGAGATTCAAGTAGTTTTTTACCTTTATTAAAATAGGATATTTTTTCTATAGGGTTGTCAATAAATTTACATTTAATAAAATAGAAACACGCTTCATAGCCCTTAATTAATATGGATGATACGTTTTCTTTCTCATTTATCTTCTCTCCAAATTTATTGCAATGATATTCACTTTTAGAAGCATTTAAATATAAACTTCTTATGAGCATTATTTCATTATTATAATTGATTAAGTTAAAAACTATTATAAGTAGCACACTTTTCATTAACTTAAGATAAGTTTGATTTGCGATATCAATAATATCTGCATCTTTTTTATGTTAGATATTCGTATTCTATTTGTTAGTATGTTTTGCGCATCCTTTTTCTTAATTTTTTCAAATAGACTTGTATAATACTTATAGGCAAGATAGACCCCCTTTTTTGCATCTTTATTTAGCTGTTTGATTCCTATTAGTGCATGTGCAAAGTCTTTTTCAATATCATCTTCAATTATTTTTTTTTCAGTATTACTAAATTTATTAATGTCAAGATTAGGGAAATAAACTCTTTTAAGTACATTGTAATCTTCATGTAAATCTCTTAGGAAGTTAATTTTTTGGAATGCTGAGCCGAGTGATTCTGCATATGGTTTTAGCTCAGTGTATTGGTTTGATTTATTGTTGCTAAATATATAAAGACACATAAGTCCAACTGCTTCTGCAGAGCCTTGAATGTACTTTTTGTAGGATTCATCTGTGCACTCTTTATTTGTAAGGTCATACTCCATGCTTTCTAGGAAGCTATCTATTAGCATCCACTCAATATTGTATTTTTTTACTGTATGTTGGAAGCTGTTTAAGATAGGGTTTAGACTTATGTTTTTATCAAGCGCATCAATTGTTGCATGTTTTAATTCATGAAGAAGTTGAGCTTTATTATAATCATGAAAACTATCAACAATTTCATCAGCAAGGCGTACAAATCCGTATATCGAATAGATAGCATCTTGATATTCTTTCTTTAATAGTTTGATAGCTAGGCTGAAGCTAGTGCTATATGCCTTTGTTGTGTTTTTACTGCACTCTAGTGATATAGAGTCAAATATTTCTTTTTGCTTTTTCATTTTATAGATTGTATTATATGTTCTGCAACTATCTTCCCAGATATTAGTGATGGAGGAACTCCAGGGCCAGGCACAGTTAGCTGCCCTGTATAGAATAGGTTTCTTATTTTCTTATTGATAATTTTAGGTTTAAGGTTTGCTGTTTGAAATAATGTGTTAGCAAGTCCATATGCGTTTCCTTCGTATGAGTTGTAATCTGATTTAAAGTCTTTAATACAATAACTCCTTTTGTAATCAATATTTGTTGTGATCTCTTGATTGCAGTATTTTTCTAAGCGTTTAATAATCAGATTAAAATATTTTTCTCGTAATTCTTCAGTGTCTTTAACTCCTATTGGAATAGGCATGAGAATAAAAAGATTCTCTTTGCCAATAGGAGCTACATTTGTATCTGTTTTTGATGGGCAACAGATGTAGAATAATGGTTTTTTGGGCCAGGTTTTAGATTCGTATATTTCTTTTGTAAACATTGCAATATCTTCATCAAAAAAGAGATTGTGATGAATTAGGCGTTTAATTTTTTTATTAATCCCTAGGTAAAATATAAGAGAGGAAGGAGAAAATTTTTTCTTCTTCCAGTATGCTTTAGAGTAGTTTCTATATTCAGGGCTAATTAATTTCTCTTCGATGTGTGCATAATCAGCTGATCCAACAATAAAATCTGCAGGTATTATTTCCCCACTTATGGTTTTGATGGAGATTGCTTTTTTATTTTCTATATTAATTTTGGTTACTGCCTCGTCGGTTATAAACTTAACTCCTAGATTTTTACATAATTTAATTAAAGCGTTAATGACTTCGTGAAATCCTCCTTGAGGATAGAAAGTGCCTTCTTTGATGCCGGAGTATGCCATTAAGCTATATAGAGCTGGAATTTTTTCAGCTGATGCCCCTAAAAAAAGCACTGGAAACTCTAGTAGAGTAATAAGATATGGATGATTAAAATATTTTCTAATATGTTTTCTGTAGGATGTTAGTAGTTCAAAATTTGTTATATTTAAAAGAATCTCTTTAGAAAACAGTTCAAGTACTGAAACTCCTGGGGAATTATATATAAAGTTCATTCCAATGTTATATTTAAGTTTGGCGTCTTCAATAAAATCTTTCAATTTATTTCCACCTCCTTTTTCATATTTCTCAAATATCTTGCATGTTTGTTCAAAATCTGAGTGAACATCTATTTGGTCGTTTTTAAAAATCATTCTAAACCCAGGATTAAGTTTAGTCAAGGTGTAGAAATTTTTTGTTTCTTGCTTAAAGTCCTTAAAGAAGTTTTCAAATATCTCAGGCATCCAATACCAGCTTGGCCCCATGTCAAATGAATATCCTTTTTCTTTTAATATTCTTGCTCTTCCTCCTAGTTCTTGATTTTTTTCTATAACTGTAACCTTTACACCTTCTTTCGCTAGAAAAGCAGCGGCGCTTAGACCAGAGAACCCACTCCCTATTATGATTGCTTCCTGTGTTTTCATTTTTTAGATAAGTGATTGAGGATTTTTATAGATTTTTCTGTCATTTTTAGGGAATATATCATGAATTATTTTTTTTCTATAATTAAATATTTTTAGTAGTTCCTTTTTTACAAATAATTTGTGAATTATCCTGCTAATAGGATACATGTATAGTTTGTATTTTACTTTGTCAACCATTGTTACCGTCCCATCATCATTTTTTGTGAAATGATGTTCGTGATGCCATAACTTATAAGGTCCAAAAAGTTGTTTGTCAATAAAATATTTCCCTTTCTTAATGTTAGAAATTTCGGTTGTCCAATTGAATTGGAGAAATAATAAAAGTCGGATACTATAAGTTATTATTTTCCCTTGATAGAATGTGTTGGGATTTCCAGAGGTTATTTTAAAATTTAAATCTGGAGGAGTTAGTTTGTTGAGGTTTCTTGGATTGCTAAAGAAATCCCAGGCAAGATCTATAGTAGTGTTAATTTTTTCTGTTGAATAGAGGGTGTAAATTCCGCCATTATGTTTTGTGATTTTTGCTTGCATGAAACATTTAAAATATAAGAGTGCAAATATAAGTTGTAATATTATTATTAGGATTTTAATTTGACATTAAATTTTGGTAAATTTTTTATTTCTTTAGTAAAGTATATTTTGTTTATTTGCCTAATGAGAAATCTTTGCTTTTTTCTTCTTTTTCTTGCGATGTCCAATGTCTTTGCTCAAGATAGATATACTATTAGTGGTTATGTGACAGATGTAAATAATGGTGAAAGTATTGTAGGTGCAAATATTTACTGTAAAGCTTTAGGAGTTGGAGTAACTTCAAATACTTATGGATTCTATAGCTTAACTTTGCCCCAAGGGGATTATCAAATTTCTTTTTCTTTTATAGGTTATCAAAAACAGGAAATTCAATTTCAATTTTTAAATAATATAAATTATGATGTGGAATTTGAGTTATCTTCAGTCAGTATAGAAGAAGTTGTAGTTAGTGCAGAAAAAAACATCGTAGAGAAAACGCAAACTTCAATGATTGAAGTGCCAGTTCAGCAGATAAAAAGTATTCCTGCTTTATTGGGAGAAGTTGATGTGTTAAAAGCTATACAATTATTGCCTGGTGTTCAGTCAAGTGAAGGCACTTCTGGATTCTATGTCAGAGGGGGCGGGCCTGATCAAAACTTAATCCTATTGGATGGAGTTCCTGTATATAACGCATCGCATATTGGAGGCCTCTTTTCAGTATTTAATGCAGATGCAATCAAAACAGTTCGTCTTACAAAAGGAGGTTTCCCTGCTCGATTTGGAGGTAGACTTTCTTCTGTTCTTCAGATTGATATGAAGGAGGGGAACATGAAAGAATTTGCCGGTGACGCAACAGTGGGTCTTATTTCTTCAAAGCTCACACTTGAGGGCCCCATTATTAAGAATAAAACATCATTTATAGTTGCAGGTAGGAGGACTTATGCAGATTTATTTGTCAAACCATTTATGCCTCCAAGTACTGATCTTACTTTATATTTTTATGATTTAAATGCAAAGATAAATCATAAGATATCCAATAATGACAGACTTTATTTAAGCGCCTACATGGGTAATGATGCTTTTGGTGTAAATTATGATGGGAGTCTGGACGCTGGAAAGGGAAGTGGAGGTAGTGCAGAATCGGGAGATTTAAATTTTGGTTTAGGTTATGGAAATATCACCTCTATGCTAAGATGGAATCATTTGTTTTCAGAAAAACTTTTTAGTAATACTACTTTAACTTATAGTCGATACTCTTTTTATACAGATTTTGGACTATCGGCGTCTCAATCTAATGTGTTTGGAAATGAACTGGTAGATATTAATTTCGGATATCTTTCAGGTATAGAGGATATAGGTGGGAGAATTGATTTTGATTATGCACCAAATCCCAATCACGATATCAAGTTTGGAGCTTCTTATACGCATCATCACTTCTTTCCAGGAGAGACAGATTTAGAGGTAATGGTTGATTTTCCTGAAATGGACACTTCAAACACAGACATTAATATTGATACGTTACTTAATTTTTCTGCAAATATTAATGCTCATGAAATGTTTTTTTATTTAGAAGATAATGTAAAATTGTCAGAAAGATTGAAGGCAAATATTGGTATGCATATTGGTTTTTACGCATTGAGAGATGACACTTCACAATTAAATAATAGTTTTGTGTCATTACTTAGTGATAATAATAATTATAGTTTCCAGCCAAGAATTTCAGTTAGATATTTATTAAATGAAAATTGGTCTATAAAATCTTCATATGCTAAGATGCAACAAAACATCCATTTGTTATCGAACTCATCAGTTGGATTTCCTAGTGATATATGGGTTCCAGCTATTGATAGTGTACCATCACAAACATCACAACAATGGGCTGGTAGCGTCACAACGCAATTTCATAATGGACAATTTGAGTTAACTTTAGAGGGGTATTATAAGACTATGCAGGATTTAATTACATACAAAGCAGGTTATTCTAACTTGGAAAGTACTGAATCTTGGGATAATGCAGTTGAGACTGGCGGAGAAGGTGAATCATACGGGGCTGAGATTTTTTTGCAAAAGAAAAAAGGAAAGACTACTGGCTGGATTGGATACACACTTTCATGGACTAACAGAAGATTTGACAATATTAATTTTGGAGAATGGTATCCATATAAGTTTGATAGAAGACATGATTTTTCATTTGTTATTTCACATAAATTTAATGATAATTGGGATATTGGTGCTACTTGGGTATATGGAACAGGTAATGCTCTTACCTTTCCTCAAGCAGTATATTTAGGAATTCCTGAACACACTAATAATAATGTTACTAGCGAACTTGTCGAATCATATGGACAAAGAAATTCTACTAGATTGCCATCATATCACAGGTTAGATTGTGCAATAAATAAGCATAGCATTAAGAAAAAATGGCAGAGTACCTGGTCTTTAGGTGCTTATAATTTGTATAACAGAAAAAATCCGTGGTTTGCATATTTAGATTATCAAAATAATAATAGAGTTGCAAAACAAGTTTCTTTATTTCCGATTATACCTTCAATTTCTTACAGAATACAATTTTAATTATGAAATATATTATTAATTCTTTTTTATTAATTAGTTTGTTTTTTTCTTCATGCGGTGACATGGAAACTGTTATTGATTTAGATGTTCCGCCACACGAACCTGTTTTAGTGCTGAATGGTATATTTGATTCAGATACTATTGCTCAAGTTTCTGTTTCTCATTCTTCAGGGGCATTTTCTTCTGCAGTTCCTGCGTTTATTCAAAATGCAAATGTTTCTTTGTATAAAGGAGGTGTTTTTGTTGAAAATTTAATTGCAGATATGACAGATCTAATATATGTTGATTATATTGATAATTCCTATAATATGAATTCTTTAGCTATGTATTATTATAAAGGTAATTCTCTTCTTGAAGAAGGTGCGGAATACAGGGTAGATGTTTCACACTCAGATTATGATCCAATTTCAGCAGAAACTTATATCCCTCTTGACCTTACAGTATATAATATCGATATAGATTCAGTTTCAAATGAGGATAAGATAAGTTTGATGTTTACTTTTACAGATAATCCTAATCAACAAAATTATTATCACATTAAATCATATTCATGTAACAAGGAATTTGGAGATGAGTATGAGTATGAGTATGAGGATGAGTATGAGTATTCTGTTGGTTTTATGTCAAATGACCCTTCATTCCCAGGCTCTATTCCAAATCAACAGGGATATACTTTTGAAGGTGATAATGTTTTGTTTACAGATGCTTTGTTTAATGGTGAACAGAAAACAATTATGTTAGATTTATATAAGAAAGGGTGTGATACAGTAATAATTAGGCTAGCACATATTAGTAAAGATACTTATAGTTATTATAATTCTTTAGATGATCATTCAGGTAAAGGAGAGTTAGGTGTTTTTGGTGGTGAAGTTATACCTGTTTATTCAAATGTTCAGAATGGCTTAGGAGTTTTGACATCAATTAATTCCCGTAATATATATTTGAAGCCATAATTAAATAAAACAAAAAATAAGTTTTTTAGATATGATTTTTTTTGATTAGATAAAAAACTAAATTATAATATGATGCGAATATTTAGTTTGTTTTTTTTCTGTTTTCCTTTTTTTCTTTTTTCTCAGAGTATTGATCATTGGGAAACGGTAATTTTTGATAATGATATTTGGAAATATTTGGAAGGTAATTCTGAGCCAGATACAAACTGGAGAACATTTTCTTTTGATGATTCTTCATGGATGCAGGGTCAAGGAGGAGTGGGCTATGGTGATGGTGATGATAGCACTATCATAAGTCCTGTGACATCACTTTATTTGCGTAAAGAATTTTTTATTGTTGACACTTCTGAAATTATAGCATCAGTGCTACATGTTGATTATGATGATGCTTTTGTCGCATATTTAAATGGCGTTGAAATTGCAAGGGCAAATATTGGTAGTATTGGAGATTACCCTCTCTTTGATCAAGGGTCTACATCTTTGCATGAAGCACAGATGTATCAGGGAGGGAATCCTTCTCAATTTATTATTAATACACAGTTATTGAACAATGCTTTAAATCAAGGGGATAATATTTTATCAGTACAGGTTCATAATGATAATATTTCTTCTTCTGATTTGACAGGTCGAATCTTTCTTTCATTAGGTATTAGTGCAACATCTACTAATTATTCCCCAACACCGTCATGGTTTGTTCCTCCATTAGTTTTCACTTCATCTAATTTGCCTATCGTAGTAATTAATACAAATGGTCAGTCGATACAGGATGATCCTAGGATTTTTTGTGACATGGGAATTATTGATAATGGATTTGGAAACATAAATTATATTCACGATACATATAATAATTATGATGGTAGAATTAGTATAGAATATCGAGGGAGTAGTTCGCAATCTTTTCCTAAGAAAGCATATGCATTAGAGACGCAAGATTCAATTGGAAATAATAATAATGTTTCTCTTTTAGGGATGCCTGTAGAGAACGACTGGATATTATACGCTCCATATAGTGACAAATCATTAATGCGTAATTTTTTAACTTTTGATTTGGGAAGGAAGATGGGTAATTATTCTCCAAGGACAGTTTATTGTGAATTGGTGGTGAATGGTGATTATCGAGGGGTTTATATATTAATGGAAAAGATTAAAAGGGATAATGATAGGGTAGATATTGCAAAATTAGATATTGATGATTTAGCAGGAGATAGTTTGACAGGAGGCTATATTATAAAAATTGATAAATATACAGGGACTGGTGGTACAGATTGGTTGTCTGATTTTCCGAGTATTGGAGGAGGCCCAAAATATATTCAATATCATTACCCTGAGGCATCAGTAATGTTACCACAGCAGATGGATTATATTCAGGCTTTTGTAGATAGTTTTGAGTATGCATTAGCCGGGCCAGATTTTACTGATTCTATAATAGGTTATTCGAAGTATATAGATGTGGCTTCTTTTATTGATTTATATATTATCAATGAACTCTCTAGAAATATTGATGGGTATCGATTAAGCACTTATATGTATAAAGATAGGGATAATAATGGAGGTAAGCTAACAATGGGGCCTTTCTGGGATTATAACTTAGCTTTTGGTAATGCCAATTATTGTAGTGGAGATATGACCAGTGGATGGGAAGTAGATGGGGCATGTGGAGATGTAGGCAATAACCCATTTTGGTTTCAAAGATTATTAGACGATCCTGATTATCAAAACAGATTAAAATGTAGATGGGAGTATTTGCGAGATAGAAGTTTACACCAAGATTCGTTATTTAATTTTATAGATAGTGTTGCTTTATATTTAGATTCTTCCAGTGCTAGAAATTTTCAAAAATGGAATATTCTAGGAAATTATGTCTGGCCAAATGCGCACATTGGCAGCACCTATCAGGAAGAACTTGACTATCTTAAAAATTGGATAGGAGAAAGGTTAGTATGGATTGATAATAACCTTCTTGGCAATTGCATATTAGGGTGTACAGATCCATTTGCGTGTAATTATAATCCACTAGCAAATACTAATGATGGAAGTTGTCATTATAATTCTGAATCTTATGACACATTAGTTTCTTCTGTAACTATTAATTGGAATGGTATTGTTTTGTCAAGTTCTGGTGATTTCTCAGTAACATTAATTAATTCAGTTGGTTGTGATAGTATTGCAAATATTAACTTTACAATTAATATTACAGGATTTAATGAAGCCTCTATTCTTGAGCCAAGCCAACTTATTAAGGTTATTAATGTATTAGGTCAAGAATCATTAGATATTAAGAATACTCCATTGTTCTATATTTATCATAATGGTAGAGTTGAGAAGAAAATAGTACTTGATTAAAGCAGGAATAAAAAGTCACTATTAATAATTAGTCTAAATAAAAATAATCCTTATTTTTACGACATGTATAATTTAATAATTTAAAAAAAAAAAAGATATGAAAAAGGGTTTTTTATTTGCAATAATTTTAAGTGTCTTACAGTTAAATGCTCAGACTGTAGATTGCAATGGTGTTGTTGATGGGACTTCTATTATAGATAGTT
>MDSW01135233.1_pt1 | contig 12909 bp, 12 predicted proteins | sample 811171 | NCBI WGS metagenome assembly MDSW01 (sample SAMN05326641, study PRJNA326480) | marine metagenome | isolation source: seawater | place: Atlantic Ocean: North West | collected 2012 | reverse complement strand
CATTAATTACTATGATTGAAAAATCTTTTTGTAAAGTAGGATTTTGAAATCCATCATCCATTATTATACAATCTGCACCATTTTCATTAGCTAGTGCGAAAGATTTATTTCTATCTTTTCCTATCCAAGTTGGTGCTACTTCTGAAAGTAATAAAGATTCATCCCCAACACTTTGTGCTGAATGCCAATCTTTTATAAGAGTATTATTTGTTTCAATTCCTCCATAACCTTTAGATACAAAATGTGGTTTATATCCATTTTGTTTTAATAGTGATCCTAATTTTAAAGCAACTGGAGTTTTACCTGCTCCACCAACTACAATATTTCCAATACATATTATTGGTAGCTTAGATATTTTTTTGGTGCTAACTATATTTCTAAGTTTAGTTCCAAATCTAAATAAAAGAGAAAGAGGATACAATATATTTGATAAGTATGTATCACTTTTTTTATACCAGAATTTAGGTGCTTTTAACATTCAATTCAAAACTAAATTTATTTCATCAAACAATTTTTCATTATCAAAAAACTTTTTATTGGAAAAGTCCAGTGCTTTCTTTTTAGAATTTTCAAGCAAAACTTTATTTGACGTAAATTTAGTAATTATATGTCTTAAATTGTCTATATTATCCAATATTATACAAGCCTCATTTTTTAGCATTTCATCATAAATATTTTGCCAATTGTATATATGAATTCCACTTATAATTGCACAACCATGTTTTGCAGGTTCAATAGGGTTGTGTCCACCTCTACTGATGAATGAACCTCCTAAAATTACTATTTCACTATTATTAAAATACTCATCTAATTTGCCAAAACTGTCAATTATTATTACATCATCATTTATTTTTTTCTTTTTACTATCAAGCGAATATGAAAAATTATTTTCGATCAATATATTAGAAATATGCTCTACCCTTTCTGGGTGTCTTGGAGCAATGCATAGCTTTAATTGATTTTTTTTTATAATTTGTTTTAAATTTTTTATAATTTTTTCTTCTTCAGTTTCATGCGTACTAGCTAACATAATAGAAAATTGCTTTTCTTTATTTTGATAAATTTTATTTTGAAGATTATTTGATAATTTTAAATTACCAATATATTTAACATCTATATTACTTAATATTTTAATACGCTCTAAATCATTAGGACTTTGGGCATAAATTTTACTAAACGTACTTAATGATATTGAATATAATTTTTTTAAATTTTTCCATTTATTAAAAGATCTTGGTGATATTCTGGCATTTATATAAAAACATTTGATTTCATTATCTCTAATAATTTTTAGCATATTTGGCCAAATATCTGACTCAATCCATAATATTAATGATGGTTTCCAATAATATAAAAATCTGGAACACCATAATGGCACATCATAAGGTATGAATTGATGCGTAACCTTATTATAGTAATATTTATTTATATACTCGGCCGATGATTTTGTTGTTGTTGTAACTAGTATTTGGAAATTCTTATAATATTTTTCAATTATTAAATTACAAGACTTAAATTCACCTACACTAGCTGCATGTATCCATATAATTTTTTTAGATAATTTTAAATTATAACTTGTATTTCCTAATCTTTCTTTGTATCTTTTCCTATCTTCTTTGTTATTTATTAATCTTAGATATAAATTAATTAAAATTATTGGAATTATAATATAACTAAAAAACTTATATAACTTAAGCATCTAATTTTAATTTAGCAGTATCAATGCAATAATTTATTTTTTTTTCTAAAAATAATTTATATTTTTCAATTTCAACATCTGTTGTTTTTGAAGGTATAATAATTGGATCACCCCAGATAAATTTACATTTAGAAAACGGGTATGTTATTAAAAAAGAGTCCCATGATTTGAGATTAAAATTTTTACTAGATGCAAATCCTATAGGAAGTATGGGAACTTGTGAATTAATAGCAATTTTAATTATGCCATCAGAGACTTTTTGATTTGGCCCTCTAGGTCCATCTGGAGTAACTCCTAAATAATCTCCATTACTTAGTATTTTAAAAATTTGTCTTAAGGAAGGGGATTTATTTTTTGCTTTAATAGAAATATTTTTTAAATTAAAATGTCCAGCTATGTATGCTCCAAATCTTCCATCACTATGACTTGATGCTAACATATTTAAAACAGCTTTACTTTTCCAAACATGTCCAATCATCATTAATTGACCATGCCAAAATGCTAATATGAAAGGTTTTTTTTCTTTCCACATCTTGTTTGCAAATTCGTCATTTATAATTTCTATTTTAGAAGTAATTCCAACAAATAAAATATAAAAATATCCTATGTAAGCTAAAAATTTTTGTATAATAGAAAATTTAAATAATTTTTTTTTAAAATTCATTTTCTAACTTTTCTAGTAGTTGAAGTTTTTTGTAAATCTCAGAATTATTTAGAAGCTCATCATGAGAACCAAAGCTATCTATTTTACCTTTATCAACTACATAAATAATATCAGAATCTTCAATTGTGCTTAGTCTATGAGCAACAATTAAGATTGTTTTATTTTTCATTAAATCTTTAATCGTACTATAAATTCCTTTTTCAGTAATATTGTCCAATGATGAAGTTGCTTCATCCAATATAAGTATTGGAGCATCTTTTATAATAGCCCTAGCTATTGCTACGCGCTGTCTCTGACCACCTGATAATTTTACTCCACTCTCACCAATTATTGTTTCTAACTTTTTATCTAAAGTATTTGAGAATTCAGTGACTCCAGATAAATTTGCAACTTTTTCAATTTCATTATCTGATGCATCTAATCTCCCATATTTTATATTATTTGCAATTGTATCATTAAATAAAATAGTTTCCTGAGTTACAATTGAAATATTATTTCTTAGATCTTTTAAATGAATTTTTTTTATATTTTCAGATCCAATTATTATGTCACCTTTATAATTATCATAGAACCTAGGTACTAAATTAGCAATGGTTGATTTTCCTGAACCAGATAATCCAACCAAAGCAACTTTCTTATTTTTTGGAATATTTATATTTATATTTTCAAGTACATTTTTTTGATCATAACCAAAAGAAATATTTTTTAATAAGATGTCTCCATCTAATTTAATATCTTTTTTTTCAGAGACTTCTTCCATATTTTTATTAGATGTATCAAGAAGTTTAAAAATTCTCTCAGCTCCTGCAAGACCTTCCTGTACACTAATATTTAAATTTCCAAGAGCTTTAACGGGTTGATAAGCTAGTAACAAACTAACGAGAAAGCTCATAAATTGACCTGTTGTCATTGTTTCATTTAAAACAAATACCCCACCTGCATATATTGATAGAGCTATTGCTAAACTGCCAATAAATTCCATTAATGGGCTTAAACGGTTACTGATAAATGCTGATCGAGTAAAATATTTTTGAATAAAATTTATAGTCTCAAATGCACGTTCTTTTTCAAAACCTTCCTTTGTATAAGATTTAATCTGTTTAATTCCTCTAATACTTTCGGCAAGAACATTTGAAAAAACACCGATCTGACTTTGAATAGTATAAGTAATTTTCCTTATACTTTTGCCAATTTTTCTTATTGGCCAAAGGGCTAGTGGAAAAGCAAAAAAAGCAAAAAGTGTAAGAGTCCAGCTTTGATAAAACATGTTGCCTAATAAAAAGATGATAACAAGTACATCTTTAATAACACCAGTTACAGATTTTACAATTGCAAGTCTTAGATAATAAGTATCATTAATTAATCTAGAAATAAGATTGCCAGATTTTGAGTTATTATAAAAACTCATATTTAAATACATTAGTTTTTCAAACATTTGTTTTTGTAATTTTGCAATAATGGCGTGAGCGACTTTGCTCATTTGATATGAGTGAGTATATGTTGCTAATCCTTTGATTAAGGTTACTATAATAATTGCAATTGGAATTAAAAAGAGCATTTCTTTATTACCTTTTATTAGAACTTCATCTAATGCTGGTCTAACTAACCATGCGTGTAAACCTGTAGCTCCTGCAGAAATAATCATCATAATTAATGCTAAAAGAATTTTTAATTTATGTTCTAATAAATATTTAAAAACTATTCTTGAAGTAACAGACTTTGTTTTTTTTGCTGTCATTTAAAAAATTAATAAATATAAAAATAACATAGATGCAAAAATATTATTTTGGCGAAAATAAAAATTTGAGCTTTCTTTTGAGTGCATATCCCATTTTTGGATAGCTATATACGTACAAATTCCAAGGATAGCTATAATAAACAGACTAAATAAAGAATTCGATGAATTCCAGCCCAAAAAACCAAAAATAATAAGAACTAAAGTATAACAAATAGTAACAAACCTTTGCCCTTTTTCTCCAAAATACACTGCTGTAGATTTTATATTTTGATTAATATCATCAATTCTATCTTGATAAGCATATATTGTGTCATATCCTATTGTCCATAAAACACATGCAATGTAAAGTAAAAGAAATTGAAAAGTTAATGTTTCATTAAATTGAGTTGATACTATTAAAACTCCCCAACTAAAAGTTATGCCAAGAACAACTTGGGGCCAATAAGTTATCCTTTTCATAAAAGGATAAATTATCACAAGTGGCATACTTAATAGTCCTAAAATTATCGAATATAAATTAAAACGTAAAAGTATCAAAAATCCTAAAAATAAAAAAAATATTAATATTAAAACTGCTTCAATCATGCTTACATTTTTTGCAGTCAGTGGCCTGTTTTGGGTTCTGATGACAGTTTTGTCAATATCTATATCAATAATGTCATTTATTATACAGCCTGCACTTCTCATAATAAAAGAACCTAAAAAAAATATAATTAACCAGTTAATTAAAGTTATAGTATCTAAATTTATAAGTGTTAAGCTAAACCAACATGGCCACATTAATAAAAGAAACCCTATTGGTCTTTTAAATCTAATTAATTCTAAATAATTAGTGAATTTTCTTAAAACTAAACTATCCAACATATTTGAATAAAATGTTATTATTCTAAACTATTGTTATGAAAATGTCTAAAACACGATTGTATGTAGATAAGAAATTATCTCCAAATACAATGATATATATCAAGGATAAGCAACTGCATTTCTTGAAAAATGTTTTAAGAATTAAAATTCAAGATACTATTTCTGTTTTTGATGGCAAAACTGGCGAATGGTTATCTAAAGTCATATCAATAAATCGTGACAATGTTGTGCTCCAAATCAAAGAAAGGATTAAACTATTAAAGATAGAAACAGATGTGTGGTTAATTTTTGCTCCAATAAAATCATTTCGAATGAATATAACAATTCAAAAAGCAACAGAACTTGGTATTTCTAAATTTGTACCTTGTATAACTCAAAATACTAATCAATCAAAAATTAATATTCGAAATCTCAAGATGAATATAATTGAAGCATCTGAACAATCTGAAAGGCTATCCATTCCTTTTATAGATGAAACTGTTAACTTAGATAATTTAGTTAATAATTTTCCAAAAGATAGATGTTTAATTTTTTGCAATGAAAATGATAAAAATTTACCTATGATCCATGAAGTTTTACCAAAGAAAATAGAGCAATATAGTAAATGGGCTATTTTAATTGGACCAGAGGGTGGTTTTCTTGAACATGAAGTAGAAAAGATAGAAGCTTTATCATGTAGTATATCAGTATCACTTGGAGAAAGAATCTTAAGATCAGACACCGCAACTACAGTAGCAATTTTTTCTTTACAGTCCTTAGTTGAAAATAGGAAATAAGCGACAACCTGTCCTATAAATCTTAACCAGAAATCCCTGTTAAACTACTGAATAATTTATTTATTAGTGTATATAATGATTATTAAAATGCGCATTTTACTCTTACTAATAATATTTTTTACCTCTACTAGTTTTGCTAAAACTCCATACGATTGGCAACTTGGTTTCCAGGAACCTTCAAGTCCAGTTATGAGGAGTGTACTGGAGCTTCATGATTTTGTATTGATTATGATGACTGCAATAACAATTTTCGTTCTGTTACTTATTATTTATGTTGTGATTAGGTTCAGAAAAAGTGTAAATCCAAATCCATCAAAAAGAACACACAATGCTTTAATTGAAATTTTATGGACAGGTATTCCAGTAATTATCTTAATAGCTATGGCAATACCATCATTTAAACTTTTATATCAGCAAGATATTATTCCTGAAACTGATATGACGGTGAAGGTAATAGGTCATCAATGGTACTGGGAATATCAATATCCTGAACATTTTGATATTTCTTTTGAAAGCTATATGACTCCTGATAAAGATTTAAAAGAGGGAGATGTACGACTTTTATCTGTCGACAATAAATTAGTATTACCAATTAATAAAAATATTCATGTCTTAGTAACTGCTGGAGATGTACTTCATAGTTTTGCCATGCCTTCTTTAGGTGTGAAAAAAGATGCTGTTCCTGGTAGACTTAATGAAACATGGATGAATATCGAAGAAGTTGGCATATATAGAGGTCAGTGTTCTGAGTTATGTGGAACTGGACATGGATATATGCCTATTGTTATAGAAGCTGTATCCGAGGAAGATTTTATTGCTTGGACAATTGATACAAAAATTAAAATTGCTATGAATGAAAAAAATACTTTCGCTAAAGCTAATACTAAATAGGAGTAAAAAATATGAGTTACGGAACGTCTACTGAAAATCATTTAGATCATCACGATCATAGACCTGGGTTTATAAGACGTTGGTTTTTTTCTACAAACCACAAAGATATTGGAACACTTTATATAATTTTTGCTTTAATCGCTGGATTGATAGGGGGTTTTTTCTCCTTATTGATGAGAGCAGAACTTGCCGCTCCTGGCTTAGATATAGTTGCAGATGGACAAATGTGGAATGTAATAATTACAGCACATGGTTTATTAATGGTTTTCTTTGTAGTTATGCCAGCTCTAATTGGTGGTTTTGGAAACTGGTTTGTTCCACTTATGATAGGTGCTCCAGATATGGCATTTCCAAGAATGAATAACTTTAGTTTTTGGGTATTAGTTCCTGCTTTAGTTTTATTAGTTGTTTCAGCAACAATAGGTACTGGAGCTGGAACTGGTTGGACAATTTATCCGCCTTTATCAAATAAACTTGGACATGCCGGTCCTTCAGTTGATATGGCAATATTTGCCCTTCATCTTGCAGGAGCATCTTCAATATTAGGTGCAGTTAATTTCATTACAACAATTCTTAATATGAGAACTCCAGGGATGACACTTCATAAAATGCCATTATTTGTATGGGCAATGCTGATTACTGCTTTCTTATTACTTTTAGCTGTACCTGTTTTAGCTGGTGCAATAACAATGTTACTTACTGATAGAAATTTTGGTACAACATTTTTTAATCCTGCTGGAGGAGGTGATCCAGTTTTATTTCAACACTTGTTTTGGTTTTTTGGTCATCCAGAAGTATACATAATGATACTGCCAGCATTTGGAATTGTCAGTCAGGTTATATCTACTTTTTCTAGAAAACCTGTTTTTGGTTATTTAGGAATGGTTTATGCTATGATTGCAATTGGTTTCATAGGCTTTATAGTTTGGGCACATCATATGTTTACTGTAGGTATGAGTGCTGATTTGAGAGCATATTTTATGCTTGCCACAATAATTATAGCGGTACCAACTGGCATTAAAATTTTTAGTTGGATTGCAACTATGTGGGGTGGCTCTTTAACCTTTGAAACTCCTATGTTATTTGCTATTGGCTTCGTCTTCCTTTTTACACTTGGTGGAGTTACTGGAGTAATTTTAGCAAATGCTGGAATAGATACTGTAATGCACGACACCTATTACGTAGTAGCTCACTTTCATTATGTTTTAAGTATGGGTGCTATGTTTGGAATATTTGCAGGTATATATTATTGGTTTGGAAAAATGTCCGGTCGTAAATACAATGAATTTTTAGGTAAACTTCACTTTTGGTTATTCTTTATTGGAGTAAATGTAACATTTTTTCCTCAGCATTTTTTAGGACTTGCAGGTATGCCAAGAAGAATTCCTGATTATCCAGATGCCTATGCAGGATGGAACCTCATATCTACTTATGGTTCATACATTTCATTTGGAGCAACCCTTATATTCTTTTTTGCTATTGTGTATGCAATGTTTTTTGGAAAAAAAGAAGTTTCAAATCCATGGGGAGAGGGAGCAGATACATTGGAATGGACATTATCTTCACCTCCACCCTTTCACCAATTTGAAACCTTACCTGAATTTAAAGAATAATTAATGTGACAAGCAAGGCTTTATTAGAAAGGTATAGCAACAACCTTTTAGTGCGAAAACTCCAAGGTTACTATGAGCTAATGAAACCAAGAGTAATGAGTCTTGTTATTTTTACTGCTTTTGTAGGTATGTTTTTAGCTCCAGGAAAAATTAATTATATTAATTATATTTTTATAATAATAGCAATAGCCATAGGAGCAGGATCTTCAGCTTCAATTAATATGTGGTTTGATGAAGATATAGACAGGACTATGGAAAGAACAAAATCACGCCCTATCCCTCTAGGAATAGTATCAAAAAATGAAGCTTTAGTTCTAGGGATATTTACAGGAATAATATCTTTGTTGTTGATGCAGTGGTTCGCTAATTCACTTGCTACTAGTTTGTTACTTTTTACAATTTTGTTTTATATATTTATTTATACATTTTGGTTAAAAAGAACTACTTCACTTAATATAGTAATTGGTGGAGCGGCAGGTGCAACACCTCCAATTATAGGTTGGACCGCAGTTAGTCCGGAAATTAGTTTCTTGCCCTTTAGTATGTTTATGATAATATTTTTTTGGACACCACCACATTTTTGGGCACTATCCGTTTATAGATTTAATGATTACAAAAATGTAAATCTTCCAATGTTGGCTAATGTTAAAAGTATTGATGATACAAAAAAACAAATTGTTTATTACTCAATAATTCTAATTGTATTTAGTTATTTACCTTTCATAGACCAAAATGTTGGTTTACTTTATATTTCAATAGCTACAATTTTAAATTATTTTTTATTTAAAAGCGCACTTAAATTAAAAAATACAATAGAAGAAAAATCACAACCTAATATAGAAAGCTTAAGATTTTTTGCCTTATCAATTTTTTATTTATTTAGTTTATTCTCTGGATTATTAATCGATAACTTGGTTAAAGTATGAAAAACAAAAGAAGAAAAAATTTAATTACACTTATAATTTTACTTTGTGTTGTAGTTTTTTTTTATCTTTGGACTTTATTTAAAGCAAATATCTTTGGAGTTTAAAATGTCAAATAACAGAACAGCTTTAGCTCTTTCGTTTGTAGTGCTTTTAATGATAGTTTTAGTATCATTTTCTGTTCCTTTGTATGATTTATTTTGTAGAGTTACTGGTTATGGAGGAAAAACTAATTCATCTGATTTTTTATCTTCAACTGTTCTTGAAAGAGATATTAATTTAAAATTTAGTGCTGACGTTAATGAAAGTATTAATTGGTCATTTGAAGCTCCAGGTAATCTTAAGTTTAAGGTTGGAGAGAATTTACTTGTCAATTATAAAGCCACAAATTTATCTAATACTGAAAATTCAGGTACAGCTACATTTAATGTACTACCTGAAAAAGTTGGCCCATATTTTATTAAAACAGAATGTTTTTGTTTTGAAAAACAAACTTTGAAGCCTGGAGAAACTGTAGATATGCCAGTTGTTTTCTATGTTGACCCAACTATTAATGAAGACCCAACAATGATAGATGTTGAAGAGATTACATTGTCATATACGTTTTTTAAATATATAGAATAAAATAATGTCAAATAAATCATCATCTTCAGGGCAAAAACATCCATATCATTTGGTTGATCCAAGCCCTCTACCTTTTTTATCCTCTATTGCAGGATTAGCTATGGCTGTAGGTTTAGTATTTTATATGCATTATGAAACAACTTGGTTGTTAATTTTAGGAACTATTGGATTATTAACTATTATGTTTTTGTGGTGGAGAGATGTAATAAATGAATCAACAGTTCAAAAAGTTCATACACCTGTAGTAGAATTAGGATTAAGATATGGTATGGCATTATTTATTGCATCAGAAGTAATGTTTTTTGTTGCATTTTTCTGGGCTTTCTTTGATGCAAGTTTAACACCAAAACTTCCAATTGAAGAATATACTGAAACGTTTGATACAAATGGTGCTGTAGGTGTTTGGCCACCAGAAGGAATTAAAACTTTTGATCCACTTGATGTACCTTTTTTAAATACACTCATATTATTAATGTCAGGTACAACTTGTACTTGGGCTCACCACGCGGTAAGAGAAGGTCATAGAGATCAGGCAATTCAAGCTTTATGGATTACTGTTGGGCTGGGTTTATTTTTTACATTTATGCAAGGTGTAGAATATTATGAAGCTGCGTTACATTATTTTAGTTTTACAGATGGTATTTATCCTTCAGTTTTCTATATGGCAACTGGCTTCCATGGATTTCATGTAATGGTAGGTACTGCCTTCTTAGCAGTTTGCTTATACAGGGTTTATAAAAATCATTTTACACCTGACCAACATTTTGGTTTAGAGGCTGCTGCTTGGTATTGGCATTTTGTGGATGTTGTATGGCTATTTCTTTTTGTTTGTGTTTATGTTTGGGGTGGATAAATTAATAAATTTCCTTTAAAATTTTCTTTATTTAGCTTTTTTTGTATATTTCTCACATTATTTTTAGGATACTGGCAGTTACAAAGACTTGAGTGGAAAAAAAATCTTATTCAAAACTTTAATAATTTAGCTGAAGAAAAACCTCTTTCTTTATCTATGGGAGTGATGAAGTATCCAAAGATAGATGAGTTTACTAAGATTATTACTAGGGGTTCTATAGATAGATCAAAAAAAATTTTTTTTCCTGCTAAAACATTTGATGGTAAAAATGGTTATATTATTGCAAGTTTATTGATCGATAAACATAATAACAAATATCTTATTGATGAAGGTTGGTTTGAGTATAACAAAATAGATTATTTTAAAAACAATTTTGATATTATTTCTGCAGAGATTTTGGGATATTTGAGATATCCAACTGAGAAAAAAATGTTTACTCCAAAAAATTCCCCAGAAACAAATGAATGGTATTATTATGACTTAAAAGAAATTCAAAAATATTTTAAAACCGATATAAATCAAAAGTTTTTCATTAAAAATATGACTAACTATAGTGAGGAGTTTTTATTACCATCAACAGCAAAACATAATTTTTCTAATAATCATTTACAATATGCTATTACGTGGTTTTTAATGAGCTTTTCGATTTTAATTATCTATGTTATTTATTTAATTAGAAAGTATAAATGATTGCTTATACAAAACTTAAGGAAATCTTTAGAGAATCTTCCCTATCATCAGATATTGCAGGAATTTTACACTGGGATATGTCTACAATGATGCCTTATAATTCCAGAAACCAAAGAGCGGAGCAGCTTGCTTACCTATCCAAGCTAATTCATGATAAAATATCCTCAAACGAAGTAAGAGATTTAATATTAGAAGCAAAAAATGAAGATTTAAATCAAAATGACCTACATAATTTGAGTGAAATAGAAAGAGAATATAAATTGACAGCCTCAGTTCCATCAGAACTTGTTCAAAAAATATCTAGAACTGCTGCAAAATGTGAAGGTGAATGGCAGGAAGCAAGAAAAAATTCAAATTTTAATTTAATAAAAAAAAGTTTGGATGAATTAATCAATCTCACCAAAGAGGAAGCATGTATATTAGGAAAAGAATTTAATTTATCACCTTACGAAGCGCTAGTTAATAAATTTGAGCCAGGATCAAACACAAAATTAATTGCAAATGTATTTGATGATCTTCAACAATTTCTAACACCTTTAATAAATACTATAATTGAAAAACAAAAATCTCAAAAAATAATACCTATTCAATACAAAATCAGTGAAAATCAACAGAAAGATATAGCGGAACATATTATGAAAATAATTGGTTTTGATTTTAAAAGAGGAAGACTTGATAAAAGTGTACACCCATTCTGTGGTGGTTCTACAAACGATGTACGGATTACAACAAGATATAATGAAGAAAATCCTTTTTCGTCTCTTGATGGAGTTATGCATGAAACAGGACACGCTTTGTATGAATTAAACCTTCCTATAAAATGGAGTCATCAGCCAGTAGGCAAATCAAGAGGAATGGCAATGCATGAAAGTCAGTCTCTTATGATTGAAATGCAGATAACAAGATCGCTAGCTTTTAAAAAATTTTTATCAAAATTATTAAAAAATAAATTTAATATTATGGATAATTCTTTTGATGCAGATAATTTGTATTTGCTTGGAACGAGAGTTGAGAAATCCTTTATTCGCGTTGAGTCTGATGAAGTTACATATCCTTTACATATTATTTTACGTTTTAATCTAGAAAGAAAAATAATTAATAATGAAATTAGTGTTAATGATTTGCCTGAAGCATGGAATGAGGAATATAAAAGATTATTTGACAAAAAAGTTGAAAAAGATATCGATGGATGTTTACAAGATGTACATTGGTATGCAGGCTTATTCGGTTATTTCCCAACATATTCACTCGGAGCTTTGACTGCTGCTCAATTTGCAAGTCAATTAAGAATTGATTTGCCAGAACTAGATTTAAATATTGAAAAGGGGAAATTTGATGATTTAGTTAACTGGTTAAAAACAAATATTCATGAAAAAGCTAGTTTTTTTAGTACAAATGAAGTTTTAGAACAGGTTACAAACTCAAGTTTAAATGCTAAATATTTTAAAAATTATATAAATAATAGATATCTTTAAATGAAATATTTAAGCACGAGAGATAATTCTCTTAAAAAATCATTCAATGAAATTCTTTATCAAGGTCTTTCAAAAGATGGAGGGTTATATTTACCAGTT
>MDSW01163201.1_pt1 | contig 12915 bp, 13 predicted proteins | sample 811171 | NCBI WGS metagenome assembly MDSW01 (sample SAMN05326641, study PRJNA326480) | marine metagenome | isolation source: seawater | place: Atlantic Ocean: North West | collected 2012 | reverse complement strand
CCCCTCTCAGACATTCTATTTGCAAGTTCTTGAACTGATATAGTATCTGGAATCAAAACATCACGGTACACTTTTGATCTTGTTTCAGATGTAGATTGTTCTTTCGCTTGGCGCTTTTCTCTTTCTCTTTGTCTACGAACAGATGCTAAACTTCTTGTTCTTTCTGTATCATCTAAGGCTTGACTTATAGTAACTTTGCCACTTCTTCTTCTATTTACGCCTCTGTTTTTTGATACAACTTTTTTTAATTCACTTCGGCCTGATTTTTTTCTTCTACTTTCATCTTGGTCAAAATCCTCGTTACTTTCAGATGAATCTTTTTCGCCTAAACGTCTTGCAGCTGCAGCTGCAGCTTTTTTGCGAGCCTCATCTTCTGAACGTTTTCTTTTAAACTCCGTTTCTTCTCTAGCTGCTGCAGCAATTCTTTCAGCTTCTGCTTCTGCTTCTTCTTTTATTTTTATTGTTGCTACTTCTTCAGCTTTCTTTCTAGCGAGTTGGGAAGCTTTCTTTGAATCCTCTAGAGCTCTAGCTCTTGCCATTTTTTCATCATCAGTAAGAGCTTTAAGGACTACTCTTGCTTTGGAACCACTATCAGTTTCTTTTTTTGGTAAAGATTTCTTAGTAGAATTTTTTGGGTCTATTTTTTCACTAACTTTTTTTTCACTGGCAGGGATACTTGTTGTAATCTTCTTTTTAGGAGACCCTATTGTCCTTTTCTTTTTTTTAACTTCCACAGTAACAGTTTTAGACCTACCATGAGAAAAGCTTTGCCTGACTTGCCCCGAAGAAGAGCCAGGTTTTTTCATTTCTAATCTACCACTACCTGATAATCTGAGCGGTTTTTTTTCTTTTGAGTCTTCAGTCATAAAAAAATTACCTAAAAGTCTAAATCAATTTAATATTTACTATAGCTCAGTATTTTCTACAGAACCAGGTTGATTATTTGAAACCTCATCATCATCTATTTTTTCGTTAGGATCATCATCAAACCAATGTGCTCTAGCAGACATAATGATAGTATTAGCATCTTCCTCAGATAAATTTAAGTCGGGAACTAGTTCCAACAGCTCATCGCTAGCTAAGTCACCTAAATCATCTAGTGTTTTAATATTATTTTCTCCAAAAATAACCAGCATTTCTGGAGATACCTTTTCAATCATTGCTATATCATCATGAACCCCAAGTTCCCGTCTTTTATTTTCATTTTCTTTATCTTTTGCTTGAACATATTCCTCTGCTCTAAGTTTTATTTCTGAAGCAACATCCATATCAAAACCTTCAATTGAAGCGATTTCTTCAACTTCAACATCAATAATTTCATCTGCTGAACCAAAACCCTCTGTTACTAAAAGTTGAGCTATGGTTTCATCAACATCAAGTATATCAATGAACATTTGACTTTTTTGTTTAAATTCCTCTTGTCTTCGCTCGGATTCCTCTGCCTCTGTAAGGACATCAATATCCCATCCAGTTAGCTGCGAAGCTAACCTTACATTTTGACCTCTTCTTCCTATTGCAAGAGATAACTGATCATCTGGCACTATTGACTCAATCCTTCTTACATCCTCATCTAAAACAACTTTAGTAACTTCAGCGGGGGCAAGAGAATTAACAATAAAAGTAGCATCATCTTGAGACCATTGAATAATATCAATTTTTTCGCCTTGTAATTCATTAACAACTGCTTGAACCCTGCTTCCTCTCATACCTACACACGCTCCAACAGGGTCTATAGAAGTATCTTGAGATGTAACAGCTATTTTCGCTCTACTTCCAGGGTCTCTTGCAACTGATTTTATTTCAATAATACCATCATAAACCTCAGGTACTTCTTGTGAAAAAAGTTTTGCCATAAATGTTGGATGTGTTCTAGACAGAAAAATTTGTGGGCCTCTAGTTTCTCTTCTAACATCGTATATATACGCCCTAACTCTATCACCGTTTCTAAAGTTCTCGCGTGGTAATAATTCATCTCTTCTAATTACAGCTTCTGCTCGACCTAAATCAACAGTTACGTTTCCATACTCAACTCTTTTTACAATTCCATTTACGACTTCCTCAATTCTATCTTTGAATTCTTCATATTGCCTTTCCCTCTCTGCTTCACGGACTTTCTGAACAATAACTTGTTTAGCTGTTTGAGCGGCAATACGACCAAAGTCAACAGGAGGCAGAGGCTCAGCAATAATATCACCGACTTGAGCATCTGGGTTTTGTTCTCGCGCAGTATTAATATTTATCTCTGTAGCTTCATTTTCAACCTGATCAGAAACCTCTAAGTATCTAAAAAGTTTTATTTCCCCTGTTTTTGGGTCAATTTCAGCTCGTATTTCATTATCTGCACCATATTTAGATCTTGCTGCTTTCTGAATTGCTTCTTCCATAGCAGAAATAACCATCTCTCTCTCAATAGACTTTTCCCTGGCTACTGCATCTGCAATTTGCAACAACTCCAAACGGTTCTGACTTGTTATAGTATGTTCAGCCGTCTGTTTTTCCATTACAAAATCTCACTTTCTTTATTTTCTTTAAATTTTTCATTAGCACTTTTAGAATATTCAATTAACTCAGAAGTAAGAACTAACTTTGCTGCTCTAATTATATTTCTATCTATTTCAAAAATTTCTTCTGAAACTCTAATACTAAAATTATTATCTTTAATAATAATTAATTTTCCTCTTAGATATTTTTTTCCCAAATATTTTTTCTTAAATTCTACATTAATTTCAAAACCGATAAATCTTTCAAAATCTTTTTCTGTCACCAAAGGGCGATCAATACCCGGTGAACTAACTTCTAAGTTATAATTAATAGGTAAATAATCCAAACCGTCTAGGACTGGAGAGATTGCGTAACTAACCTTTGCACAGTCGTTTGCATTTACTCCTCCATCTCCTTGGATAAGATTTAAATATGCATCTTTATGTTCTATCATAATCTGTAAAATTGTAACTTTTCCATTTCTAAATATTTTAAAACGAACAGCTCTAAAACCTGTCTCTTCAATAATTGGCTTAAGTAACTCACTTAACTTATCTATTACTGAATTCATCTTCATAAAAAAAGTGGGCTTTCGCCCACCTATGTCCCTTACCACCAATTTCAATAAATCTGCATATGATAATAATTATTTAAACTCACTCTTCAAGTGTTATAAAGACTAAGACTTTATAAATTTGAGAAAAACAGGGGAAATTCCTCTTTTTTTTGCTTTTATTTCATATCTTGTGTCAATCCAAGAAAGTGGCTTTTTAAGCCAATCTTCAGGTTTTTCAGCGGCCCACTTGAATGAAGGGTTATTCTGAAAGTGGAGTAGGGCAAATCTGCTATACTCCATATGATCTGAAACAAACCACAAATAACCATTATTTATCAATAATTTAGAAAAAATTTCTACTATTTCTTTTTGAATTATTCTTCTTTTATGATGTTTTAACTTTGGCCAAGGATCTGGAAAAAGCAAATAAATTCTATCAAAATAATTATGTGGAAGAACATTTAATATTTTTGTAACATCATCAGGAAAAATTTTTATATTTGTAAGATTACTATCTCTAATTTTTGAGGCTAAAGAAGCAAGGCCATTAATATATTGTTCTACAACAAAAAAACCTTTATCCCGGTTTTCTTTAGCTTTTCCAATAATGAACTCTCCTGAACCACAACCAATCTCTAAACTTAGAGGAAAATAAGATGGTTTAAAAAAATTTTTGGCAAAAATTTCTTCAATACTAACTGAGTTTTTTGATAAAATTTTTTTTAAAATATCTTGCTTTGCGTTACTAAGGGGTCTCCCAGATTTCCTCCCTTTGTAACTTAAAAGTTTATTTTGGTTAGAAATATTTTTGTTAGCAAATTTGATCAAGACAAATTAGATTTTAGCTCATCAACTAGATCAAGTTTTTCCCATGAAAAACTACCATTATCCTCCGGCTCTCGGCCGAAGTGGCCATATGATGCTGTTTTTCTGTATATAGGCTTATTCAATTGTAAATGTTTTCTTATACCTCTTGGAGAAAGATCCATTACTATTTTAATTATCTCCTCAATTTTATTATCTGAAACATTACCAGTTCCATGAGTATCCACATAGACTGACAATGGATGTGAAACACCAATCGCATAAGATAGTTGAATAGAACACTTCTCTGCAAAATCAGCAGCAACAATATTTTTAGCCAAGTATCTCGCTGCATAAGCTGCTGATCTATCAACTTTAGTTGGATCTTTACCTGAAAAGGCACCTCCACCATGTGGAGCAGCACCTCCATAAGTATCTACAATTATTTTTCTTCCAGTCAACCCAGCATCACCATCTGGACCTCCTATAACAAATTTTCCAGTTGGATTTACAAAAAAGTTTTTTTCATTACACATCCAACCATCTGGGAGTGATTTGATAACATAGGGTTCGACTATGGATCTAATATCTTCTTGAGAAAGTCCTTCATCGTGCTGAGTTGACAACACTATTGATGATGCTTCTATAGGTTTACCATTCTTATATTTTAATGTTATTTGACTTTTCGAGTCTGGCTTAATACCTTTAATTTCACCTGAGTGTCTTGCTTCAGCTAATAGTCTAAGAATTTTGTGTGAATAATATATTGGGGCAGGCATAAGCTCTGATGTTTCTCTACAAGCATAACCAAACATAAGGCCTTGATCTCCTGCTCCTTCATCTTTATTACCTGAAGCATCTACTCCTTGTGCAATATCAGGTGATTGATTATGAACATAAACCTCTACTTCTGCATCTTTCCAGTGAAATCCATCTTGCTCATAACCTATATCTTTTACTGTATTACGAGCAATGTCTTCAATATTACATAGAATTTCTTTAGGTCCTCTTACCTCACCAGCCAAAACGATCCTATTAGTAGTAGTTAAAGTTTCAACCCCAACCCTTGACTCTGGCTCTACTTTTAAATAAGCATCAACTATAGCATCAGAAATTTGATCACATATTTTATCTGGATGACCTTCTGATACTGACTCACTGGTAAAAAAATAATCGCTTCTTAACATTTTAAATCCATAAAATTTTAAATTATAAATTCTGTTAATATCTATCTTTTAAATATTTAATTCAATTAAAAATTAATTTTTTTTGTATAAAACAAATTTTTTACTAGTTATTAAATATTTTTTTTATTGCTTGAAACAAAAAAACTGAAGAAATAATTAATATTCCTAAAGTAAAAACTATAATATCCCCTAATCTTGAATACACAGTACTCTTCAAATTTCCTGGTAAATAGTGATCAATTATACCAAATTTGCCGTAAGGAAGTGATTTCAAGGTTCTTCCATATGAATCTATAACTGCTGATATTCCTGTATTTGAGACTCTTATTAAAGGTAATCCCTCCTCAATAGAACGAATTTTTGCCATTTCAAAATGTTGCCATGGACCAGCAAAATTTCCAAACCAGGCATCGTTTGATAAAGACAATAACCATTGAGGCCGATCTTTAGGATTTACAACTTCCCCAGGGAAAATTGCTTCAAAGCAAATTAAAGGACTAAATGAAGGAAGTTTATCTAATTTTATAGTTTTAGGGCCAGTACCTCTTGAATAGTCAATTGCACCAAAAACTATTTTGGAAAAACCAAAATAATCAAAAAATTTTCTAAAAGGTAGGTACTCTCCAAATGGAACTAAATGAAACTTATTATAAGTATCAATAATATTTAAATTTTTATTAAAAATCACAATACTGTTATATAATTTTACTTTATTTGTTTCATTGTTATAAAAAATTGCTCTTGGCATTCCAGTTATTAATAAAGAATCATTATCTAGAATATCATGCAACGCATCTCTATTAGATATCTCCTTGGAAGATGTATATGTTAGAGCTGTTTCAGGCCAAATGAACAAGTCTATTTCATCAAAACCGTCATATTTACTTAAAGCATAATGTTTCATAAAATTTTTATATTTTAAATTTTCTTGCCATTTTTCCCTTTGGACAATATTTGGTTGTACTAGTCTCAACTTAATATTTTTATATTCATTAATTGAATTTTCTAATTTATTAGCTCCTATAAAATGAAAAGTAAAAATTATTGAGACAGCAATTATTGGTATAATTAAGTTTTGTTTTCTTTTTGAACCAATTAGACTGAAAGAAGTACCTAAAAAAACAGCTAGAAAAGATAACCCATAGATTCCAATAATTGAAGCAACTTGAGATATTGTTAGAAAGTTACTAAATGAATAACCAATTAAATTCCATGGAAACCCAGTTAAAATATTTCCTCTAACCCATTCAAAAAATACCCATATTACTGGGTAAACAAATACCAGCTGAACACTGTTTTTAGTTAAAATTGATGAAATTAGTGAAACTAACCCAATAAATAATGCTAAAAATGCTGGTAAAATAAATATAGATAGAGGAATAAGCCAAGCAGTTTTTAGAGGTTCTACAAGCATAGGATAAGCCATCCAATGCAAACTAAAAACAAAAAAACCGAAACCAAAAAACCACCCTACTAAAAAAGATTCTCTATAACTTTTACAGCCGCTTAAAATCCAGAGCAAACTTGCAAAACTAGGTATAACTATAGGAAATATATTTAAAGGTGGTATAGAAAAAACACATAAAGAACCAAGTATAAATGAAACACCAAATTGCTTATAACCATTACTATCCCTCAAATAGTATCTATATTTATTTATAAGCTTGGTAAATATACTCTAGTCTCTTTCATCATTTAAAGGAGCAATTTTTCTTATAATTATTTTTTTTACTCTCCTAGCATCTGCTTGAGTAATTTCAAACTCGAAACCTCCATCATGAGAAATTACTTCACCTCTCTGCGGAACTCTTCCAGCTAAGGAGGCAACCAAACCGGCTACAGTATCAATTTCTTCATCATGATGTTCGGGGAGAAAATCAGCACCTATAGTATTTTCAACATCAATAATTGATGCTCTACCAGAAGCCTCAACTGTACCATCAGTCAAAACATTAAATAGCGGCTTTTCATCTTCATCATGCTCATCTTCTATGTCACCTACAATTGATTCAACTAAATCTTCAATAGTAACTAGCCCATCAGTACCTCCATACTCATCAACAACTAATGCCATATGTAGTCTTTTAGTTCTCATAGTTAAAAGAAGGTCAGGAACTGGCATTGAGGGAGGAACAAATAAAGCTTCTTTTAGATGAGCAGAGAGCTTAAAAGCTTTTCTTTTGTCCCAGAACTTAACTATGTCTTTAATGTGAATCACTCCAGAAACATCATCTAAATTATCTTTGTACACTGGCATCCTAGAGTGAGATTCTTTTTGAAATACTTTAATTATCTGATCTATAGAACTTGACAAAGAAACAGCAATAATATCTGCTCTTGGTATCATAACATCATTAACTTTTAAATCGCCAAAAGCGAGTAGGTTTCTTAATAATAATTTTGATTCTTCATCTAACTCACCTTGCTCTTCTTCATGCTGTTCAATCAAATTTTTTAAATTATTTGGGTTTGTTTCATCTTCATTTTTCAAAAAACCAAAATTTAACAATCGTTCAACTAAAGTTTTTTTTAGCTGAAAGGATGGTGAAGAGTGGCTATCCGTATTTGAGTTAGTTTTTTTATTTAAATTAGATTCTGTCATAAATATTTAATCAATTAAATCAGTACAAACGGGTTTTTATAACCTAATAAGCTTAGTACATTTATTTCAATTTTCTCCATCACTTTTGAATCTAGTTCATTTTTGTGACTATACCCTAAAAGATGAAGCAGTCCATGTATTATAAGATGAATCAAATGTTCACTTAAAGTTTTTTCTTGATTACAGGATTCTTTATGTACTCTCTGGTATCCTATAGCAATATCTCCAATATATTTAACATTATATTGGAATAAAAAAGTAGAATCTTTATCTTGAGAAAATGCTAAAACATTGGTGGGATTTGATTTTCCTCTGTATTTATAATTCAATTCTTTCATTTCTTCATCTGACGTAAGTCTAATAGATAACTCTATTTCTTTATCCATACCTAACTTATCAAGTGTCTTTGTTATTGCTGTCTTAACCTTTAAGTCTAATTGAGGAACAAATTTATCCCACTCTTCATAATCAATAATAATATTTACAACTGGTTTTTCCAAGATAACTAGATTTTTTTCAACAATTTTAGCTTTTTTCACTATCTTCATAGGCCTCTACCATTTTTATAACTAATTGGTTTCTCACAACATCTTTACTATTAAAATTGACAAAATCTATATCATCAATATTTTTTAATATATTTGTTGCCTGCTTTAAACCTGATAATTGATTGTCCCCCAAATCTATTTGGGACAAGTCACCAGTTACAACCATTTTTGCATTTTCGCCTATTCTTGTTAATAACATTTTCATTTGCATAGGTGTTGTATTTTGTGCTTCGTCGACAATTATATACGCATTAGATAGCGTTCTACCTCGCATAAAAGCAAGCGGGGCAACTTCTATTTCTCCACTTTCTAGTTTTCTAAATACTATCTCAGCTGGAAGCATATCATACAATGCATCATAAAGTGGACGAAGGTATGGATCAACTTTATCTTTTAAATCCCCTGGAAGAAAACCAAGTCTCTCACCCGCCTCAACGGCTGGACGTGAGAGAATAATTCTATTTACTTCGCCATTAAGAAGCGATTGAACCGCAGCAGCAACAGCTAAATATGTTTTTCCAGTACCTGCCGGACCAATTGCAAAAACTAATGAATTTTCTTTCATAGAATTCAGATATGCTTTTTGATTTAAAGATCTAGCAATAATTTTTCTTTTTGATGTATTTATATATATTGGATCACCTACAATATTTGTTGCTTTACCTTTTACCATTTTTAATTCACCTTCAACATCTCCTAAACTTATTTCAGATCCATCTTTCAATCTATTATACAAATTTTTAAGAATTAAGCTTACATTATTGCAATTTTTTGAATCACCAAAAATTTCTAGGTAATTACCTCTATAATTAATTTTAGTCCCAGTATTTTTTTCAAGTAATATAAGGTGCTCATCTTCTCTTCCGTATAGGGCTGGAAGTAATGAATTATCATCAAAAGTAAATGTATACATACTAAGATTATATAATTATTAATTCTTTTCTAAACAATTAATTTATTGAACGAGCATTTAAACAATTACTATCCACACTTTCAACAAATACATTAAATGTTTGACCAATTAAACTCTTACTACACTTGACTTTTACTGGTTGTAAATACTGAGATTTTCCTATGAACTCATCATCAATATCAGTCACTTTTTCTAGCAATATATTTAATTTTTTACCAACAAAAGATGAATTAAAATTTGATCTCTGACTGTTAAGAATTTTCTGTAATTCATATAATCTATCTTTTTTAACATTTTCTGGAATTTGATCAATTTTTACTGAGGCAGGGGTTCCAGGCCTTGGGCTAAATAAAAAGGAAAATGACTGAGAAAATTTTACTTCTTCAATCAAGTTAAGAGTTTCTTGAAAATCTCTCTCAGTTTCTCCAGGGTATCCAACTATAAAATCACTTGAAAAAGATATTTCTGGGCAAGCATCTTTTAGAGAATAAATAATTTTTTTGTACTCATAAACAGTATGACCCCGATTCATATCCTTAAGAATTTTATCAGACCCAGATTGAACAGGTAAATGAATTAAAGGCATCAATTTTTTTTGATACCTAAATAAATCAATTAAATTTTTTTTCATATCTCTTGGGTGTGAGGTTGTAAATCGTATTCTATCTAAATTTTTAATTCCTGCTATTTTATTAATTACATAATCTAAGCCAACCTCAATTCCATTGTCTGCAAGACCATGATATGCATTGACATTTTGACCTAATAAAATTATTTCTTTCGCGCCACTAGAAACTAATATTTTAGCCTCAGCAATAATTTCTCTTACCGAACGAGAATATTCAGACCCTCGTGTATATGGAACTACACAAAATGTACAAAATTTATCACAACCCTCTTGAACAGTAAGAAATGATGATAATTGTTTTCTTTTTATATTGTTTTGTGGGAGTAACTTAAATTTTTCCTCAGGAGGAAAAGAAATATCAATTTCTGAAGAAACAAACTTGTTGACCTTATTTAATAACTCAGGAAGCTTATGATAAGTTTGAGGTCCTACAACTATATCTACAAAGGGTGCTCGCTTTAAAATTTCGTCTCCTTCTGCTTGAGCAACACAGCCGGCAACCACAATAAGCATTTTTTTTCCTACTGAATTTTTTTTAGTTTTAATTTTTCTAAGTCTGCCAAGGTCTGAGTAAACTTTATCACCAGCTTTTTCTCGAATATGACAAGTATTCAAAATTACTAGATCTGCATCATCAGGACTATCAATCGAGGAGTAACCAGTTTTACTTAAAATATCTAGCATTTTATCAGAGTCATAAACATTCATCTGACAGCCAAAAGTTTTTATAAATATATTTTTATTCAATTTTTTACCTTTTTTATTCCTAAAATAATTTTTTAATCTAATCTTCCAGAAATAGCCCTTGATAAGCCATCTGATATTACTTCTTCACAATGCTCCGACAAGCCCTTCCTAGAATTAAATTCTCCTATAGTTTTTGGAGAATGATAAATAATTACAGCCCCTGCTGGACCTGCTAAAAGAACATTCAAAATATGAGATACTAAGCTCATTTCACCAAACCAAGCAAATAATGGCCTCTCACTTAAACCTGCTGGAAGGCCATTTATGCTAGTGTAGGCTATTGTGATAGGCTGAATAGTTATTTTATCATCTGAATTCTTTAACTCAGCTAATGAAAATAAACTAGATTTAAATGGCAAAACTTTTTTTCCATCGCTACTTGTACCTTCTGGAAATAGAAGAAGGTTATCTCCAACTATTAACCTTTTTGCCATATTTTTTTTTTGAGCAATTAAGTCTTTCATAGAACGTTCAATAAATACCGTTCTCTGAAGTTTAGCTAATAGACCAAAAAATGGCCAGTCCTTAACTTCTTTCTTTGCAACGAAACTAACTTTTATAGAAGAGCTAATTACCAAAATATCTAGCCATGAAATATGATTGGACACAATAAGTAGAGGTTTTTTTGGGGTACATTTTCCATATTTAATTATTTTTAAACTTATTAATTTAATAATAAACTTATGATAATAGTGAGGTATAAACCATGGTTTAAAATTAAGTGACACGGACAAAAACTGAAAAATAATCAAAAACATTGTTACTATGAAAAATATTATAAGAATTAGAAGTACTCTGATAAAGCTCATGGAAATCTTACCTAATATTTAACTAAGCATAAACTTCATTTATCTTGATCTTTTGGGACACCGTATAATTCAAGTCTATGATCAACTAATTTATATCCCAATTTATCAGCTATAATTTTTTGAAGCTCTTCTATATCCTCATCTCTAAACTCAATCACCTGACCAGTTTTTAGGTTAATAAGATGGTCATGATGTTCCTCAGGAATAATTTCATATCTGGCCCTCGTTCCACCAAAATCTGAGCTACTAATTATACCTGCATCTTGAAACAACCTTACAGTTCTATAAACTGTTGCAATTGAAATCTCAGGGTCAATTGTGATTGCTCTTTCATGAAGTTTTTCAACATCTGGGTGATCATTTGATTCTGAAATAACTTTGGCTATTGTTCTTCTTTGGCCAGTCATTCTTAATCCTTTATCAACACAGATTTTTTCAATGCTCTGAGACATATGTGATATTTAACCTCTTTAAATTACAATAGACCTATTAAAATTAATTTATACTAACTATAATATAACAAAAAACTTTTTAGGATTCTACATGTGCAGCAAAAATAAATTTTTTATTGATGTAACCAAGGAAATCTGCCCAATTACATTTGTGAAAGTTAAAATTAAACTAGAATCTATGCCATCTGGTAATAATTTGGAGGTTAAATGTAAAGGAAAAGAAGCTTTCGACAGTATTTGTAAATCAACATTAAACAATGGGTATCATATCTTATCAAAAACTCCCTCTCCCGATTTTAAAAATAATATAATATATATTAAAAAACTCTAATTTTTTTTTTCATAACTATAGCATCCTCGTATTCTCCATAGTTATTCTTATAGTATTTATCTCTTATATTTAATTTTTTGAATCCTAACTTTAAATAAAGTTTTATTGCATAAGTATTTTTAACGGATACTTCCAAGAAAATATTCTCTATTTTTTTGATCTTATATATATCAATAAGATATTTGAGATAATAATACCCAAATCCTTGTTGTCTATATTTACTCTCTATTCCAAACTTAAGAACCTCTACTTCATTATTTATTTTCGAAAAAATCCCTACACCTATAGGAAAATCATAATTTCCGTATAGTAAAAAAGATTCAATATAAGGATAATTGCTAAAACTTAAAAAATTTTCTTTGTTCCAGTTATCATCAAATATATTTTTATATGTTTGATATAATAAATTTTTTTTCTCAAAACTACTAACATCAGACATATAATATTTTTCTTTCATTGTGAAATACTATTTAAATAAATTGGATCACTACAATAGTTTTTAATAATATCCCCATTATCTAATAAATCATTCAAAATATTAGAGATTATAGTTGAAGGTAAAAATTTTCTTTCATCATTTTTATAGAATATTATATTGTTTTTCTCCTTTAGGTTTTTGACATAGTCAATCAAATTACCTGTAACTATGAATCCTTTTTTTGATAAAATATTTGTTAGATTGCTAAGATTAATCCGCTTAGGAGATCCTATTGGCATAGCAAAAGGATTAAAGTCTTGAAAATATAATTCATCCCCTCTTGCTTTATTTATAGCAATTATGTTCCTTTGATTATCAGAGTTAATACTTGCTTCGTAAGCAAGAATTTGGAGTGAGCTTATTCCAACAATTGGTATTT
>MDSW01157228.1_pt1 | contig 12916 bp, 11 predicted proteins | sample 811171 | NCBI WGS metagenome assembly MDSW01 (sample SAMN05326641, study PRJNA326480) | marine metagenome | isolation source: seawater | place: Atlantic Ocean: North West | collected 2012 | reverse complement strand
TGTCGCATCTGACGATGACCGGCGTTACCTACTTTACAACCCAATCATGAAAATGAAGGTCACAAGCCAAGGCGAACAGGTTGTAGGCATGCTGCATGATGTTATTGCCGCAAAAGGTTTTGAGCAGGACACCTACTTTGAAATGGCCATTCGCGATATCGGTATGTTGCCCAAGCTTGAAGGAACGGTTCACGTCAATATGGCGCTTATTGTGAAGTTCATTCAGAACTACTTCTTTGGCAACATCGAATATCCGGAAGTGCCCAAGATGGATGCGGTTCAAAATGATGGTTATCTATTTGACCAAGCATCTGGCGGATTGGGAACCATTAAGTTTCCTGACCACGCTCTGGCTTTTGAAGGGTTGTCGACACCGAACCTTGATATTTTCAAAGGGCAACTCGCGACCTTTAAAAAGACCCTCATGAAAGCTCCACCCTCTCCAAAGCAGGCCAAAAATATGGACTTCATGTTGGGAGCCGGTGAGCTATTCACGCTCATTGCTTACGCTCAACTCATTTTGGAGAACGCGAAAATCTACAATGTAAGCGAAGACCTCGTAGATACCATCTTCAACTTCATGGTTCGTGACTATTCAGAACACGCACTTCAAATGGTTCTCAATCAAGACCTAAGTGAAGACCAGGAAGCCCTCTTTAGAGAGATGATTCAAAAGCCAAGCAATGACCCCACTCTATTTAATCGAGTTTGGGAAGAGTCGGTCTATTCTCTTAAAGACCTCTACAAAATGAATCCTTAAGCATAAAAAAAAGCAGCCACGACCCAATCAGGCCGTGGCTGCTTTATAACTTCAATCAACTTGGGTTACTGAGGACAGCCAAACTGGAAATCGTAAGGCGCACCCTCCGAAATCCCTGACTCATTAACATTCAAAGAGCCCTTCCAGTTCAACCCACTGGTTGTTTTAGGCATGAGGCAGTCTTGTTCGATGCCGCTGGCCGCAACAGGTTCCTGATTCGGTGCATACTTAAAGCCACTGAAAGTAAAAACACCAAAACCACTTCCTTGGCCAATAAAGAACTCTCCCGAGTCCAGCCATGCATTGCCTAGATCAAGAAATGCAAATGAGTTCTGTCTTAGTTCTAGCGAGAGTGGATAACTTGGCCCAATATTGGTCAAATCAGAAGCATTCTTAAAAGTAATGGTTCCGGTTACGCTTTCGCAATCTTCAGCAGTTTCAACCACCGCGAGAATGGTTCCGTCAGGACTTGGAATAACCTGCAAAGGAGACATGACCGCGGTCATGCTACCAGGAGCACCACAGCCTTTCATGTAAATACTGGTGGTAGAGGCAACCGTTGTACTCGCTCCATCCAGGGTCACTTTTTGAAATGCGAGGGGCCGGTTCTGATAGCGGTAACTGCCATTTGTGTATTCATCAGAAACAGATTGCGCGTGGCCAATGATAAAATAGCCTTCGGAGTGCATGTACCAAGCACTGTCCACTGTACCGGCCATGCGCGGGCCTATTTCACTTCGTGCATTCAAATTGGATGCATCGGCTTTATAAACTTGAATCTCGTAATTGCGTGTTTTGTAATTCGAGGCACCAATTTCGCGTCGGCGTTCGTAAATCGATTTAAAGGCAAGCACTGACTCTTCGTCATCGGACCAAATACCAAGATTCCAGTCTTCTTTGGTTTCCCAGCCACCGCAAGCGGTTGTGGTTAGTAGAAGCACGCCAATCAAAATCAAATCAATAAGTCGGTTCATGGGGAGGATCCTTATTCTTAGGTTATTTGCTTGGCCCATAAAGGCAGCAAACACACCTGTCTAGCCCCGAAATCTATCGAACTTTGAGATTGTATGGAGTTGGTATGGATTAAGCCATCCAAAAACGGCTACTGGGTGCAATAGCCTTGCATCAAGATCACGTTCTTCCACGAAAAGAAACCGTGGCTGGTGCTGTGACGCGTTTGAATGCCGGTCACAATGCCGTCGGGGCATTGGCGCTGAAGCTCGGCGAAGGCGTCGTCCGCGTAGTTGGTTTCGGACACAAAGCCCATCACCACAAATTGCTCGAAACGCGCTTCAACAAGTCGGTAGTCGGACAATGAAGCATCCGACTTGTAGTCAGATGTGTGGTTTTGGTGCAAAGCGTAGGTGCATCCGCTAGCTGCGAACACAAGCAACAAAGCAGCTGCATATTTTAGGCATTTCATTCAGATGCTCCGACGCAATAACCAGTAGCGGTTAAACGGTAAGCATGCGCAAAAAGCGGGAAATATGTAATATTTTCCTGCTTGGTGAGAACGCCCTCAACCCTTCCATTCGGGCATTGTGCCGCCAGTGACTTCGCCACATCATCGACAAAACTGTTGCTGAAGCTGATCAGAAACGGGAGGAATTTAACTTCTTCCACCATCACGGGCCGGCTTCTATCTACAGGAATGCTAGACGTTGAAACGGAACCAAGATGCACACAGCCAACCAGCCCCATGCTTAACATCAATACCAAAGCGAAAATATTTTTCATCACACTGTCTCCCTATAAACAATAGCCGATAAGTTTTACGATTTCGCCGCTTACCACCGGATACTTAGCTGTTTCGCGAACCGATGTAAGGCCACTGATACGGCCACTTGGGCACTTGAGTTTGATCTGATGAATGATGTCGTCAGAAAAATCATCATTGAAAACCGGGTTGCCCGTTTTAGGCCCCATTTGGAAAAGCGCAATGATATCGTTGACGGTACTGATGACGTCCGTTCTACTGCCCGCCGCCCTGGCAACGCCTTCAGCGAGCTGCGCTCCTTCTTCCAAGTTGATTCCCAATTCACTCACGAGAATTTCAAAGCGTTGCCCCTGCAAAACGACTTCGCTGTCCACATCGCTTACTTGTGCAGAATGCAAAAATACGCATCCACTGCTGAGCAAAGCCAGACTTAAGACAAGTGCTCCGTTTTGAATTTGCCGATGATATTTTTTCATCCAAGAAACTCCATCTTCTACCCTATCGGGACCATTAGACGTTTTCCCATGCTTCTTATTCACAGAGCAAACAATTATTTTGGATCTTTAACCAACTGATCCAGAACCAATATGCCTGATCCAGACAAATTTTCTCCACCGGTCAGCATGTCTTCAATTTTAGAGAGATTCCATTTGTCCTCTTCGTAAAGCACCACAATGGAGCGGTCGCCCGGCGCCAAAAAGTGGGTCTCCCCAAAATCAGTGTAACGAGTCGCACCAACGCTAATGAGAGCCTGATTTGGGTAACCCGCTAGCTTCAACCAGGCCGGAATGTCCTCCAGAGGACCCTCATCCACCTGGGTGTTGAGACGTACCTTCAACCAACCAAGAAGCGTTTCGTAGAAATAGCTGTAACCTTTGATTGCGGAATCCTGACCATAGGCATGGAGTTCTCCATCTCGATACAAATAAGAGGCCAAACGGCATCGGTCTAAAACACCTCCTGCACTGAACTGGTCAATCTCGATAACTTGTTCAGACACACCCTTGGAAGCCGGGCCCCAGTTTTTCTTCTCGCTGATTTTCTTGGCTCCGGGCCGTCGAATCGAGCAATCGTTATGGGCCATGGCAAACCTTGGAACGATATCCACCACCTGTCCGTCTTCATATGTCAGGTCACACTTTAGAGACAGTTCTGGCTCAATCTGGTGATTTTCCTGCAGGGATCCAAGAACAATCTGGTCCGATGAAATTGGCATACGGTGAAGGAAATGAGCGTCATCATTCAATGACTTGGCACTGGGTATGTAAAATGGAAAAATGCCTTTTGGCGCAGCTGCATCGCCTACTTTCACATTCACAAAATCAGACGCTTCACCGGCCTGCTCAAGATGACCGGTAAAGTTACCGGCCACTCCAAATCCAATGACGTCATTCCACACCATCTGGTTCTCCTCTTAATCGCATTCTATCCAACAACAAACTGAAAACTTCCCCACTTGCACACACCAAAGCGGCCTTATCGGAAGATCCTGACACCAGCAACTCACAACCCAGTTCACGGGCATAGTCGAGGTTAGGTGCGCTGTCGTCCAAAAACAAAACCTCATGGGGTTTAAATGACTCTCCCATTTGCTCCCGGATAATATTCCAATGAAACGCTTTTCGGTCACCTGAGAGTTTGGCAATCACATTTTGGTAACGAACGATTTCATCTTGTGCATTGCGCACCGGGGCTCTAAAGATAATTTGTTCGGGTCCAAAGAGCACATCCATGTACCTCTTTACCAAATCATGCCCAACCACATCATCTCGGCTCAGAGCGAATCCATCGTCGCCATAAGTGGCTATCCAAAGCGCAATTCCCTGCCGCTGTGCCTCTTTTACGAAATCAACAAATACATTCTTTATATTATTTCTAATATACTTCTCTGAGATTTGGTCTGGGGACTCAGCGCGTCCTCCTGTGTGTTCCATCGTAATCGTACAATCAAAATCTAGAACCACCGTACGGATATTTCCCCAATCAACAAACATAGAGAGAGTCTACCGAATACCAAACCAGAAGATAAGCGCTATTACGACAAACCGTTATCCCAGGCTGCCAACATTCCCAAATTAGGTCCGAAAATCTTATAAACGTGTAAAGCCCAGGACCCTCAACACTTACTCAAGGTTTGCCGTCTCATCCTGATGGTAATTTTAGGAACGCGGCGGTATGGCAACAGCCATAGCAGTGAACAAGGACCTCTCATGGACCTGCTCACACAATCAATAAAGCTCTCAGAGGAGATACAAATATGCGCGCAATCAATATCCCTTTTACCGTTGCCCTTTTCTTGGCAACGGCCATCATATTTGGATGTGGACAAACCGAAGAAGCATCCACAACGGCTGAAACCGAAACGGGCAATGAAGCAGATACGGGTGGGAGCACCGAAACCTCTACTGCAGATTCTTTCCCAAGCCGCACCTTCGAATCTGGATTTATTGAAGGCTGCGAGGGAAACCAAATTTCCTACAACAAGTGGGCAGATGACGGCGAGCCCTACGCCACGTTAATTTTTTCAACCGGGCGAAGTGAATACACAGATAAGTATCACCACCTCATCCCTCTGATTGACCGTAACGTCGACATTGTTTTCTACGACCACATTGGCCAGGGTCGCTCCGATGGTACCCGTGCGCACGTCAACGACGTCGATGCAGAGCATGCATGTGACCTAAGAGAAGTAGCTCGCCAACTAACTGATGAAAACCTTCCACGGTTTATCCTGGCCCACAGTATGGGAAGCCTTGGTACCGTTCGCGCACTTCAGCTGCAGCCTGACTTGGCCGTGGCGGCCGCTTTCTCGTCACCCATGTGGGGGCTAATCTTCCCAGGAGGAGTCGATGTGGAAACTGCTCGAACACTTGCGGTCAGCCAAGTGGAAACGGGCAATGGAGAGGCACCTATCATTCCACCAGACGGTAGCCCGGTAGATACATGCGAGGAGGCAAAAATCACCCACGACTGTGAACTTTATGACCAATTCGCCAACGACCCACTAACGATGATTGGTTCAGCCACTTGGGGTGCAGGCCTCGCATTTCTCAATGCCATCGACTTGATGATGGCTTCTTTGGCCGATGTAAAAGTGCCATTCTTCATTCAGGCCGCCGGCGACGAGCACTATGTTGATGCAACTTCGCACCCGGCTGTATGCGATGGAATCAATGCCATTTACCCAGAGCAGTGCAGACTCGTCGTTCACGAAAACGATTGGCATGAGCTTCTTAATGAAGTAGACCGGGCCACTTATATGGCAGACTATCTAGATTTTTTTGATAGTCACCTACCCGAGTAGAAGCGAATGCTCCCGCTTCACAATGAGCGGGGGCAACCGTTCTAATCCCGCCGAATATTCATAAACGGCCTTTCGATAAATACATACGTAAACATCGCGACCGCGAATGCCAGTGCCAAAGTGATAGGAGCCGCTCTATAGATCAGCTCCGTAAGACTTAATCCGGGTTCTTGCTCCAGAAGAATCTGAAAGACTCCCATAATCACAACGATGTGAAAAAGGTAGAGCGAGTAAGACAACTGAGCAATAGGATAAGCCAGAGGCGTGCCGATGATTCGATTCAACAACCGAGCAATTCGACCTCGGCCATACATGCAAAACAATATGATATAAGCTGCCCCAATACTGAATAAGGTCTGTGATAAAAAGCTGCGAAATATCCTTAAGAATGCTGGGTCGGTAATTAAGAACAGGTCCACAAAGCCCAACACGAAAAAAGCCAAAGCCAACCCAACACCAATATTTGGCAAAACACTCCGGTTGAAGAACTGGACTAATTTCTCACGGTTCATCACATGCTGGTAACTCGCCCATACACCAGCAAATAGCGTGATAAACTTGGTATACATATTATCGTAGACATAGTCCCACTGATAAAGACCCAGACAATAATTGAGCTCGGATACGAAGCTTGTAAGGTGATTCTTTTCAAGTTCCGCCAAGCTCTGCTGCCATGTTGAGCCGCACGCCTCTACCATTGTATTCAAGGCATAAACCTGTGCCCCACCTCGCACGAGACAATACAAAGCAACAATGGCCCATGTTGTCTTCCAAGGATGACGGTGAAGTCTCAATTTGAAAAAACCCAAAAGCATAAATGGGAAAATTAAATAAAACTGTTCCTCAACCGCCAAGGACCAAGCATGGCCAAAAAACTGGTCACGGGGGTCAAGAAAATTATTCACATAGATGAAGTTGGCCCAAACATACTCGATATTGCTTTTAACAGGCGTCCCAAAAATCTCATTAGGAGGAGGTTGGATCAGAATCCCTATGACCGATGCTATCAAAGCAAACCAGTAAACCGGCATGAGGCGCCAAAATCGCCGGACGAAAAATCTTTTGAGATTTAAGCTCTGGGTCTTTTGGAACTCAGTAAAAAGCATGCTCCCAATCAAGAACCCGCTCACAACAAAAAAGAGGTCAACCGCAGTTTCACCGCGCTCAATCCATTTCACATAGAGTGGGTACTCCACATACTGCTCATAAGTATCCGCTATAAAAAGTTGGGCCGACCAGAGCCAATGGTAAGCAAAGATAGTGAGAATAGCGAAGGCCCGGAAGCCATCTACCACCTGTACATGATGGGACGGCCTGACGAATACCGCTCGTATATTACGTCGCAGAGAAAATGCTGATTTAAAATCTACCCTATCATCAGCCAAACTGATTTCTCCCATCTATTGAACTCTCTGTGTAAACAGCCATCAGAGACAAGATGGGATGATTTTCCCTCGCGAACCACTCAAGGTCAAAGGGATTTTAACAGCATAAAACTCAACTATTGCTGACCTTCACACAAGCTGCATGTAGATTTGAAAAGAGTTCAGCCAAGACCGCTTTAGGAGCCGATGAGTAAGCTACGCGAAGCAAACCTGCGGTAGCAATCAATCCTGTATCAAACTCAGCCAGGAGGACCTGCCGAATGGCTTCAGCATCGCCCTTGGGGCGAACGCACATGAAATAACCCGAGTTGAAAGGCAAAGGTTCAAAGCTCTCTGCGTATTCAGGATGACTGTCCAGGATACTTTTAACTTCGGCGTATCGCTGCGCCATGGTCTGATACTTTTCTTTTTTCCAGTCCGTAAACTCCGGTACATCGTACGCTTTAAGCAGCAGAGATTGCGAGAGGTGAGGCGCGTTGGAAATGTTTCCACGAACTGCACCAGCAGTCTTATCCTCAAGTGCTTTCATGGCATCAGCGTTCGAACCGGCGAAGCCATAAGTAATGAACCCGACACGCAATCCCCAGGCATAATCTTCTTTCGTGGCCCCATCGATTTTAACCGCCAGGATTCCTGGGTGTGCATCGGCCAAGAGAGAGAATACTGATTCTGTATAAATGCCGTCTTCGTATACCAATCCAAAGTAGGCATCATCGATCATCACAACAACATTGTTACCCGCCTCGGCTGACTCAACGAGCGTATCTCGGATTGCCGTCGCTTCTTCAGGTGTGCAGGTGTAACCCGTGGGATTATTCGGGAAATTTAAAACAACGACCTTTTTACCAATATCCCCTTCTGCCAATGCCGCCTTCAAACCGGCCACATTGTAAGCTCCATCAACAAAGGTATCGTAAGTTTTTAAAGTAGCATCATGCCCGTGAGCAAAAACCAGGCGGTAATTGCCCCAGTATAGATCCGGTAGAATCACCTCGTCTTGAGGGTCGAGAAAGAGATAACCACAAATGCTTAAGGCATGAGTCAATGCCTGACTCACCACTGGCCGACTGATCAGCGTGTCACCAAGGCTTGGGTTTTTCTCCCGAATCATTCCCTGCCAGCGATCGCGCAGTTGAGGCTTGCCGTAACTGGGAGCGTAGGGAAATGCATCTTTAGGTTCGACTTCAATCTGTGACTCTAAGCCCGCCAGTCGCATGGGAGAGCCATCGTCTTCCAAGGCAATGCCAATGGTGGCATTGATTTTTCGCCCTTTGGCCTCAGCACTTTGGCCTAAGATCCCTTTACTTGGGAAGAAAATCTTTTTCCCCTTATTTGAGAGCATAGCGCTAATGCGCTCAGGAAGGGCTGCGTTACTTTCTTGGGCCAATGGATGCATCTTGGGGCTCCTCTTCAAGTTTCCTTGGGCTATAGCGGATATAGCCGCTTCAGGCTAGAGTTTGCCGGTCCGTAAAAGCCAAATGTTGAAGTGTTTCTCTAGGTCGGAGACCCTCGTCACGGGCTGACTGCGACTGGTCTAAATTTGACCAAGCCCAGCGTCGGTCGCTCTTCGGTCGCGATGATGTTTAGGAGTCCAAACAAAGTCACATAAAGTGACCCCGTCTTGTCAATCGTGATCGTTGATGTGGAATCATCGGTAAGCGGAGCCTCCCATACCAATTCAAATGTCTCACGGTCGAATAAAGACAAATAATTATCAGTGGTCGCGGGCAAAACATTGGTCATCAGCATCTCTTCAGACTCCACATAAGAAGTCGTCGAGCCAATCAAATGGTTGTTGGTAACAGTCATCACGGAAGACCAATCCCTATTGTTAGCCAACTGAGCAGACTTCTTCTCTTGGCTGGGACCAAAACTAAACACATCGTCATTTTCGTAGAAATTCGCAAAATCGAGCCCAGATTCCCAATAGTAAACGGTTCCATCATTGGCGATGGGCGGCGCCCCCGACATGGACCCTCGCTCGAGTTCCACCCGTTTAAGAATCCCACATACATTGGCATCCGGGTCTGAGTCCGTGTTCGCATTGCAGGCTTCGATATCAACCAATATCACATAGGCCGACCCTTCGGCTTGGCTCATGGCTGTCCCTGTTGATGCGCCATCACTCATAACCAAATATTTTCCGTTCTGGCTCACGGAAGGACTCGCCGCACTGCCTCCTTCGGCCAAGATATACCAACCCTTCTCCAGGGTTGGTCCTGCTTGCGAATCGCGAATCAGCAGCTGTACCACCGAACCGTCTTCAGCCGTAGGTCCCCCGCCTTGAATGTAAATCTCGTCCCGCAGCGAAACCGCTAAAGTATTGTCTGTAAAATTTCCACTCACCCCAAGGAAGTTACCCAACGTAATATTGGCTGCTTCTTTCGTGCCAAATGCAGATACGAAATCATCCTCACTGGCCTTAGGGAAGAAAGAGAGGATATCAATGCCGTCGGGCAAAGCTGGCTCCGGCGTCACAAAGCCATATTCCGATGCCACATCAAACTGGACTACAATTTGCCCTGTTTCCCGGTCCAACAAAAAGACATTGCCTGGGATGGTTACCGTGGCAACGTATCCACCATTGGTAAAGTGTAAACCAAACGGGCGGTGTCCTAAATCGAGACCGTCTCCACCGTCGAGCGCGGTGCTCCATCGCTCTGTTCCGTCTGTATCATAAGAATATATCTTGGCATCGGCAGCGACATAGAGCATGCCTTTGGAGTCAACTTCGACCGACCCACCGGCAATATTTCTGGCCAGCTCTTTACACCAGAGAACTTCGCCCGTCTCTGCATTGAGAGCAAAAAGGCTACATGGGTCATCGGCATTTGAAAATGCCGTCACGTAGGTGACGGAACCATCGGGGCTAAAAGTATTGGGTTGGGCAATCGCATGCCCCTTTAAAACATGCCATGCCTCTTCAAAGTTGCTAGCGCTATCACAAGCAACCACATCGCTGTTACCAGCGTCGCCATGAATACCGAGATAAGGTGTAGTAGAGTCGTACGGACTTGGTTGCTCGGGCAAACACGAAAATGTGCCATCTAGATTGGTGTCTGGGTCGGTCTCAGAGTCACTTGAGTCGCTGCTGCTACAGCCGGCCCACAGCAACATAGATAAAAGAAGCAAAAGAACTGGGTTAATTTTTTGGACTAACATCTTATGACACCCTTTTCATTGAATACGCCACTTACCAAATCCTACTCGCTTTTCGCACTCGCGCCTATATCGATTTAAATGCATCGTTCGGACGCCCTGCCCCGAGTACCAACCGAGTGGACCGCTCCTCACCAAGTCTGCGTCTTAAAACCGCGACAATGTCTGTGTAACGCGCGTCTTCGAATACATCCTTGAGTTCTGCCGGATCATCTTCGAGTCGAAAAAGACTCCACTCATCGGTTGCTTGAAACTCTGGGTGACTGGGGTCGAAATAACGAATGAGCTTCCAAAGCACACCTGTGGTTCCTGTCTCACCCAGTCGCTCTACCAACGCTTCTACCGCTGTGTTGGTCGCGTCTAAAGATTCGTACCGCATAGGCCAAATCGCCCCAAACCACGGAAATCGCCTGCCAAAGGCAGCTTCGCGATGCTTGCCCTCCATAATATGATCCAAAGTGACGAAGTAAGATGGTTTAGAATTTTCAAGATTCAGTAAATTTTTGCCATTTAACTGGGGCACTGACTCGAACCGATTTTCAACCTCGCCGGGTAAGTCTTGAGGCAAGCCGCCCAAAGCCAAGAGCGTTGGAACCAGGTCCAAATGGTCGGTACATAAATCTCGGGTTTGACCTGCTTGCTGCATCTGCGGCGTCGATACCACCAGTGGCACCCGCAGTGTCTCCTCGTAAGCATTGTACCATTTTTGCTGCAACCCTCCGTGGGCGCCTAAAAGTTCTCCATGATCCGACGAAAAAACAACGCTGGTCGTTTCCCTCAAGCCTGTCTCGTCAAGGCAATCCAAGAGTCGCCCCAGTAATTTATCGCTGCGTCGCAATAACGAACAGTAGAACTTTCGGTACCTCTCAGGGTTACGTCGATAAAGCCATTTGACGATTGAGGCCGGACCATAAGCCGAAGGATAACGCTTGCGATAAGCCTGTAGGACCGATGGTTCCTGATTGTTCAGCTGAGACTCCGATAAGGCCTCTCCAACTTCATCGATGGATCCAACATCCAGTAAATGCGATTGCCACAAAGACCACGGCGGCCAAAACACAATATCGTGGGGATTGACCAAGCTTACCACCAGGAGGAAGCCCCAATCCTGAGGGTGGTTGGCACGGTTTCGCAGCCACGTTCGGGCCTGCTTTACATAGCCATCGTCGCGAAAAAGACCTGAATTATTTACGTCGGCACCATGGGGCTCGGGCCCTGTCCAGCCATGAAAACCGTAATCAGCAAGTCGGTCGGCTTCTTCATAAGCCGCAACCGCATTCGCATCCAAAACCTGGCCTTTTGAATCGTGAAGATTTGCGTAGGATAAATGCCACTTACCAAAGTAAACCGTATCCCACCCATGGGCCTGAAAACGGTGACCCAAAGTGGGTACGCGGTTGGGCGGCAGCCAATGAATATCTGGGTCATCGTGAAGCTTTGCGAAACCGTCGGTCTGCCTTACACCATGCTCCCAAGGCGAATACCCGGTGAACAAAGACACACGACTGGGAACACAAGCACAGGTATTGATTCTGTGCTGCCTGAATCGCAAACCTTCGGAAAACAGTCTCTGCCGTGCGGGCAATTGAGAATCACGAAAAGCGGCCATACCCTTGGATTCATAGGCCCCGGAATCCCTTTCCTGATCTGTGAGTATCAACACAATATTCTTGGAATGGTTCACGGCTTCATCTTCCCCAGGTCTTCAACGCCCCAATCAAGCTCTTTAAAAATAGCAAGGATAGAGGTTGTCGCCAACTCATCAAGAGTTCGCTCCCTACAAAGTCGGACTAAGGACAAGAACGATTCAAAAAAAAGCCCCCTCATGTCTCTGACACGAAGGGGCTCGTTTTATCTTAAGAGCGCCTTAGAGATTAACTAAGTGCCTGCTCCAAATCAGCAATGATGTCGTCGATGGCTTCAATACCAACACAGAGACGAATTGTATCTGGACCAACACCAGCCGCCTTTAACTCTTCATCAGTCAACTGACGGTGCGTTGTCGACGCTGGGTGCGCCGCCAAAGACTTCGCATCACCAATATTCACAAGTCGCTTGAACAGTCCAAGCTTGTCGTAGAATTCGACTCCGGCGTCAAAGCCGCCCTTGATACCAAAAGTAAGCAATGCGGACGGCTTACCGCCAGCATACTTCTTCGCCAAGTCATAATACTTGGAAGTCTCAAGACCCGCGTACTCGACCCACTCCACCTTCTCATGCTCGGTGAGGTATTTCGCAACCGTCAAAGCATTTTCAGTATGACGCTCCATACGAAGTGCGAGGGTTTCGAGTCCCTGAAGAATAAGGAAAGCGTTCAGTGGGCTGATGGCTGCACCGGTGTTACGAAGCGGAACAGTACGAGCACGACCGATGTAAGCCGCTGGCCCGAGAGCTTCGGTATACACAACACCGTGGTAGGATGCTTCCGGCTCGTTCAGCATTGGGAAACGCGCCGCGTTCTCGGCCCAAGGAAACTTACCAGAATCAACAATCAAACCACCCAAAGAGTTACCGTGACCGCCGATGTATTTGGTCAAGGAGTGAACGACGATATCGCAGCCGTGCTCAATAGGTCGGATCAACATTGGCGT
>MDSW01073923.1_pt1 | contig 12916 bp, 9 predicted proteins | sample 811171 | NCBI WGS metagenome assembly MDSW01 (sample SAMN05326641, study PRJNA326480) | marine metagenome | isolation source: seawater | place: Atlantic Ocean: North West | collected 2012 | reverse complement strand
CGAGGGCGGGGATTGAAAGCGAGGGACCCTGGGCGGAGAGAAACGCCGGGAAAAGTCCTTAAGGATCGGCGTTCACCACGCCATCGCGGTCGTATGGGGACAAGTCAGTGTATAGAACGCGCCTACGGGCACGTCCGCCCCCGCGTACAGCGACCGCGCGTGCTCCGGTGCCACGAGCAGCGCGCGCTTCGCGCCCTCCAGCTGCGTGAGCAAACCGTGGCACAGGTCGAAGTGCGTCGGCGTCACGCAGCCGTGGTTGGAGACCCACACCGAAGACGTGCTCTCGCGGAACGGCGGCGGCGGCGGGTTCGTAGACGCGTTTCGTGCGTTTTCGGCTTCGTCGTCGTCGTCGTCGTCGGCGTCGTCGTCGTCGGCGTCGACGTCGCCGCCTCCGAACACCGCCGCCGCCGCGCTGAAGTCCACGTCCGCTCGTATCCTCTCCGTCAGCGGCGCGCGAAAGTAACATCGCCGCGGCGCGCTAGGCGCGCCGCGTCCGCGTCCGCGCGTCGCCGCCGCTCGCGCCGCCACGAGCGCGAACGCGTCGCGCGCGAGGACGCCATCCTCCCGGTCGCACAGCCCGCCTCTGCCGAGGAACGTCGACGAGTCTTCGTCCTTCGCGCGCAGGACGACACACGGCGGGTCGTCCGCGTCCGCGAAGACGCCTCGGGCGCCGTCGACGCCGAGGCGCGAGGACGTCGTCCATCGTCGCGCGACGACGCGCGCGACGCACGGACGCGTCGCGCGGAACGCGTCTCGGAATCTTTTCCGAAGCGCGTGGAAATCATCGTGTTCGTCGTCGACGCCGTCGACGCCGCCGCCGCCGTCGGCGCGCGGACGTCGCGCGGCGTCGCTCTCGAGTCTGCTCACGGGGAGGAGCGCGCGACGACGCGTCACCGGCGACGTCGCCGGCGCGCGCGGGGGGTGCTCGGGGAGGACGAGCGACGGCGTCCCGGGAGCGGTCGCGTGGACCGCGTCGGCACCGCGCGCGTCGTCGAACGAGAGCGCGTCTGCGATTCGCGCGAACGCGTCGTCGACGCCGTCGTCCCCGTCGCTCTCGCCGCGCGAAGACGCCATGATCGGCGAACGGCGGGAAGCGTGGGAAGTCTTCGCGGCGTCGCCGACGCGCGCGCGGGCGCCGGACGCGCGCGGACGTGCGCCGGCGGCGCGAGCGACCAGGTTTAATAACTTATTCTCGCCGTGCGTTCGACGTGTCAACGCCTCGTCACGCGCGATGAACGTTTGCGACCTGATCGATGGATGAAGTGCCACGACGAGGCGCGGTCGCGTCGCATACCGTCCACGCCGCGCCCGGACCTCGCGCGGTCGCGATGGGGAAGAAACCGCCGCCGATGGAGGAGCTCCCAAACCTCGACGCCCTGAAGAAGCTCCGCGTCGTCGACCTCAAGCCGCTGCTCCGAGCGCGCGGGCTCGACGACAAGGGCAAGAAAGACGCGCTCGTCGCGCGACTGGACGCAACTCGTGGGGGCGCCGCCGAGCCCGAGCCCGAGCCCGAGCCCGAGCCCGCTCCCGCTCCCGCTCCCGCTCCCGAGGCCGAGCCAACGCCCGAACCGAAGAAGGCGACGAAGGCGTCGCCGGCGAAGAGGGCGAAGACGAAGAGAGCGGCGACGGCGGCGAGCGCGCCGCCGCCCGAGGCGGCGCCGGTGGCGGACGACGACGACGACGCGGTCGAGCCGGGCGTCGTCGTCGATCCGTTCGGTTTGGGCGCGGAGTACGCGAGCGACGGCGGCGGCGGCGGCGACGGCGACGGCGACGCGGCGGCGACGAAGGCGCCGCCGCCGAAGATGAACCCAGAAGACGCCCCTCCCGCGACGAAGGAAGACGCGTCGGCGGGGCCGACCGCGAAGCTCTACGTCGGGTTCCTCGGGGAGAAGTGCAACCGAGCGCACATCGCGGAGCTCTTCGAGGCGCACTTCGAACCCGCGAAGGTGTTCATCGCGACTAAACAGTCCGGCACGTTCAAGCAACCGAAGGGGTTCGCGTTCGTGGACGTCCCGGTCGGCGTGAGCGACGACGTCGTCGAAGGCGCGATCGAGGCGTTGAACGGCTCGGCGCACTACGAAGGCGCCAAGTATCCGCTGAAGGTGGCTCGCGCGGAGCGAAAAGACAAAGACAAAGACACTCGGGGCGGCGGCGGCGGCGGCGGAGAGAAACGGAAACGCGACGACGACGACGACCGAGGCGGCGTCCCGCCCGGGAAGTGCGCGACGAAGCTGTTCGTCTCCGGGATGTCCCCGGACGCGCACGAGGAGCTCATGAAGGACGTCTTCCGTCAGTACGGCGTCGTGACGTACGCGCGGGTGTTTCCGCCGCGAGACGGATCGGAGAGCCACAAGCCGCGGAGAGGAATCGTCGCGTTCGAGGACGCGGCGGCGGCGGCCGCGGCGAAGCGCGCGTTGCAAGGGACGACGGCGTTTCACGGCGGGGAGGCGCTGCACGTGTCGTACGCGAACGAGCGACCGGGCGGCGGCGGCGGCGGCGGCGGCGGCGGGGGTTTCGCCGGGAACCGACAGCCGAACGCGATGACGTTGACGACGACGGCGGCGGGACAGACGGTGTACGTCCCCGTCGTCGTCGACCCGATCACCGGGGCGATGACGATGCCCGTCTCCGGCGCTGACGCGGGGGTGCCCGCTATCGGGCAGCAGCAGCAGCGGCAGGGGCGGGGAGGGCGGGGAGGAGGAAGGGGCGGCGGCGGCGGCGGCGGCGGCGGCGGCGGTCCGAGGCGACCGGATTTCCGGTGGGGCGCGACTGGGGCGCCGAACCTTCCGAGCGACGAGATCAAGCCCGGGGACCCGGTGTACCGCGGCGTCGACCTCGCGGGGTTACCGCCCTCCGCGCCGATCCCGGAGAGGTTCCGACACTTGTACGAATGAATAGAATCAGAATTCATTGATCAGATTGATAGGACGCCCGCCTCGTCACTTCCCCGACGAGAGGACGCTGAGCTGGTTCATGAGGTCGTCTAGGTCCGCGCCCGTGTCTTTCACCTTGAACTGCTCGACCGTTTCCGCGTCGAGCTTGTCGCTCGTCGGCATGCTGAACTCAATCCCCGCGGTCAGAGTCTGCTGCCCCTTCTCGCCTTCGCCGCCGCCTCCCGCACCGGCGACGGTCGACGTTTCGTCTCCCCCTTCGTCTCCCCCGTCCACGGAAATCCCCCAGTCGTTCTCCTCGTGGAGCGCCTTCGCGTCCTCCTCCGCCGCCGCCGCCGCCTCCGCCGCGGCCCTCAACGCGTCCGCAGCCTTCCACTCCGGGCTCTCAAGCATCTCCCGATGATCCTTCTGCGCTCGCACGCACGCGCCGTTATCGCACTCCGGGTTCGCGTGCACGTGCATGCTCGGGAAGTAGTCCTTCAACGCGCTGTATCCGAGGTATTTCGCGACGTCGCCGAAATTCAACATGTGCTTCAACGCGTTTTGCACCAGCATGCCGGCGACCATCCCCATCGTCGTCGGCAGCGACGCCGCGCACACGCCCTCGCGCTTCAGCGTCTTCTCGTCGATCCCGGACGCGACGACGAGCGGCGGCACGCACGCGAAGCACGCGGAAGATCCCGGGGTCATCGTCTGAATGTGCCCGCTCACGGCGTCCTCGCTCACGCCGCTCTCCATCCACGTCTGACGCATCTCCAAACACGCCTGGTTTATGCACATCCGCGCCTCGTAGTTGTCCACGCACGCGAGCACGAGGTCGACCCTGCTCGCGCCCGTGTGCGGGTCCTTCAGAGACTCCGTGAATCGATGGAACCCCTCCACGGTGGTGATGTTCATGTGGTACGACTCGTAATCCACGTCCGGGTTGATGTCGCGAAGCGTTCGCACCGCGGCGTCCGTCTTCGTCATCCCCGCGTGCTCTGGGCGGAAGAAGAGGCGGTTCATGTTCGCGAGCTCGACGGTGTCGAAGTCGTAGAGCTGCAAGCGGCCGATCCCGCAGCGCGTGAGCATCTCCGCGGCGACGGAGCCGACGCCGCCGACGCCGACGACGGCGACGGATTTCTCGCGAATTTTTTTGTACTCGCTCACGATCCCCATGCGCTGCAGCGCCATGAGGCGCGAGTACGGGTTCGTGTCGATCACCTCCGCGGACATGTCGTCCGCGGCGATCTTCGCGCGCGTCGTCGCGCCGCCGCCGGCGACGGAGGCGTCAGTATGCGACAGAGGGAGGCCCTCGTCCGCGACCGCGATGGTTCTCTGCGCCTGCGCGCGAACGTTCGCGATGGACGCGACGAGCTCGCCCGCGCCGTCGACGTTCGTCCAGAGCGCCTCGATCTGCGCGCACAGGGTCTCGATCTCGGCTCGCAGATCGCCCGCGATGGGCGCGCGCGCGGGCGCGGGGGGCGGGGCGGGTTCCGCCATGGCGTCGAGCGAGGGCGCGCGACGTTCTGAGGAGGAAGAAGCCGAGGCGAGGCGGCGTCGCGTCGCGTCGTCGGACGACGCAACGGCACCAAAAGACCTCAAAAGCAAAAGTTTCGTCTCCCCGCTCGTCAGTCTCGGGGGCGCCGCGCCGATGGCTGACGGCGCCGCCGCCGCGGCGGCGGCGGCGGACCCCGCCGTGGCGCCGTCCTCGCGCCGTCGCGTCTGCGACGGATGCGATCGCCCCGCGTCCGTGTGCCTGTGCGACGCGCTCCCGGCGTCGCCGCTTCCGACGCGAGGCGCGCTCGTGGTGCTGCAGCATCCCACGGAGCACAAGCGTCCGAAGGGGACGGGGTGGATCCTCCCTCGATGCGTCGCGCGGTGCGTCGTGTCGCGCGGGCGACGGCCGTCGCCGTCGCTGCGGAGGATGCTGGAGCGCGTTCTCCCGAAGCGCGCGCCGGTATATCTCCTGTATCCGCTCGATGAGGCGGCGGACGTGGACGCCGTCGATCTCGTCGCGGTCGGAGCAGGATCGACTCAGATCGAGGAGGAGGAGGAGGAGGAGGAGGAAGCGGACGACGGCGACGGCGACGCGACGACGCCTTCCACTTCGACGACGACGGAGGAAGACGAAGCGGTCGCGGACGCGCTGCGCGACGCCGCGTACGTCTGCGTCGTCATCGACGCGACGTGGAAGCAGGCGAGGGAGATGTTCCACGAGACGACGTCCCGGCTGCCGCGACGCGCGAAGGTCGTGAAGCTGCCGCCGCCGCCGCCGCCGCCGCCGCCGCCCGGGCCCGACGACGTCCGCGGCGGCGGCGGCGATGGCGGCGGCGGCGGCGGCGTCATGATCGAGCCGCAGGAAGGCTGCGTCGTCACCGCGGAGGCGACCGCGCGCGCGATGGCGACGCTCGAACGCGCGGCGGCGGCGGCGGCGGGGGGCTCGGCGGAGGACGCCGCCGCACAGCTGTGCGTCGCCGTCGCGGCGGCGGACGCGACGATACGCGCCGTCCGCGCGCAGGCTGCGTTCCAGGCGAAGTACGACCCCGCGATGGCGCCCGGAGTGGTGAAACATCTCGGCGGGAGACGACAGAGGGTCGCGAAGGCGCCGGCGCCGGCGGCCCCAAAAGGCGAAGCAGACGGAGACGAACGCCGCCGCCGCGACCCGACGTCGTCGGCGTCGTCGGCGGCGGCGGCGGCGGCGTGTCGACACATGGTCCGCTCGGGCGCGTGCCTGTACGCGTCCGAGTGCCGCTTCAACCACGACCCGGACGTCGTCGCCGCCGCGGAGCGCGATCTCCTCGCGAAGCGCGACGCGGCGCTGCGCGGCGAAGGGGCCCCGGGCGAGAAGCTTCCCGGACGCTTCGGTCGGCGACACGCGCAGAGAAACCGAAACAAGAGCGGCGATTTCCGTCGATGGCTCGCGCGAACGTTCGGGCTCGACGTCCTCTCCGACGGCGGCGGCGTCCTCGACATCGCCGGCGGGAAAGGCGAGCTCGCGTTCGAGCTCCAGAACGTCACCGGGGTCCCGGTGACGGTGATCGACCCGCGGCCGATGCGCCTGGACGCCTACGTGAAGCGGTTTCGCGAGGGCGTGTACCACCGAAACGCGTCTCCCGCGATGACTGCGAGCGTGCGCCGCGGGAAGGACGCCGCGCTGTCGTCGCCGCGTCACTTGCGCCTGTTCTTTCACGACAACCTGTGGCGCGGCGGGGTGGACGAGGGCGAGCGAAAGCGCGCGATCGAGGCGTCGCACGCGCTGAGTCTCAGCGCGCGGTGGTCGAGACGGGGGCTCGTGGAGGGCGTCGGCGGCGGCGAAGTCAGCTTATTAGACGAAGACGCGACCACCGGAGAGAAAGTCAAAGTCTTCGAGGCGCGCGGTCGCGCGAGGTCCAAGACGACGACGACGGACGCGACGACGACGACGACGGCGGACGCGACGTATCGACGCGGCGGCGCGGTCCTCCGTCAGCGCGTCGCGCTGTCGTCGACCGCCGCGACCGTCGCCGCTGCGACCGCGACGTGCCCGATCCCGACCCCGACCCCGACTGACGACGCGCCGATCGCGGCGGCGGACGCCCCCCTTCGCGCCGCCGACGCGGCGGCGTGCGCGCCCGACCCCGTGGCGTCGGACGCGATCGCGGAGGCGTTACGCGAGGCGTTAAAGAACGCGTCCGTGGTCGTCGGGCTGCACCCGGATCAAGCCACGGACGCGCTCGTCGACTTCGCGCTCGCGTCCGGGAAGCCGTTTGCCGTCGTGCCGTGTTGCACGTACGGCGCGGATTTCCCCAAGCGACGAACGCCGAGCGGTAAGGTGCGTTATATCCCGCACACTGCTCCCCATACGACCCCGTTCGCGCGGTGGACGCCGTTCCTTAAGAACTTTTGTTTGCCGTCGTTTATCTCCGCCCACCCCTCGCTCTCGATCCCGACACACCTCGACGCCTTTCAACTCCGCTTCTGACGCGCCCCTGAACTCCGCCCCGACGTTCGTCGCTTCGCGCGGGACGGCCCTCAGCGCGTGTCGACGCATTCGGATCTGTGCGCGTACTTGGTCGCGAAGGCGCCGCCCGGGGTGTGCCGCGTGGCGACTCTGCCGTTCGAGGGGAAGAACGTGGTGATATATAGCTTAGGCGAGGACGATCCGGACGCGGGGCTGTGTCGCGCGGTGAGCGGCGCGGCGGTCTGATGGAACGTTTTTTTAGCGAGGACGCGGAGTCGCGTCTTTCTCTCTTCGACGTATGCGTGTAGTCTACACTCTCACCACCCGCGGTCGAACGCCTCCCGTATGCTCTGGTACGTCGCCTTCACGCGCTCCATGACCACCGCTCCCTCTTCCGTCGCCGTCGCGTCGTCATCGCCGTCCGTCGCGCCGCCGCCGCCGCCGCCGCCGCGGACGCCGACGCGAGCGCCGTACCGCTGCGAGAATTTATCCGGGTGCCAGCGCATCGCCGCGGCCTTGAACGCGCGTCGCCGCGCGTCGCCGCCGCCGCCGCCGCCGCCGCCGCGCGCCTCCGCGTCGCGCGTCATGGCGTCGAGGAGGTCCGCGCCGGACCTCGGCGGGAACGGGACGCGCGACGCCGTTATCCTCGCGGGCGGGCGCGACTCGAACGCGGCCCACGCCGATTCGTGCGCGACGTACCACGCGGGAGGCGTCGACGCTGAAGCTGAAGGGAGAGAGGAACCGTCGTCGTCGGTCCGATGGCGTCCTCCGCTCGGTGGCACGATCCCCGCCGCGCGCATCCGTCGCGCCTCCGTCGACGCGCGCTTCGCGTTCGCTTCCGCGCGGCTTCGCGCCGCGTCCGCGGCGGCGGCCTCCGGGGTGAGCCCGCGCGCGCGCGCGGACGCGCGCGCGTCGTCGTCACGAACGTCGTCGTCGTCGCCGGCGCGGCGTCCGCGATGATCGGTCGTCGTCGTCGTCGTCGCCGCGGACGCGCGTCGCGCCCTCTCGCGCTGCCGCTCCAATCGCGCCGCGCGCTCTGCCGCCGCCTCCGCCTCCCGCGTCGCCGCCTCGGACGCGGCCTCCGTCGCTTCCGCGGCGGCGGCCGCCGCGGACGCCGCCGCGTCCGTTTCCTCGCGCCGCGACATGTGTGACCGTCCCCGGGAGGCGGATCGACGCGACCGCGACACAGCAAGACTTCTGTTCGCACTGAAACGCTGCCATGCCAGCCTGGCCTGACTCGCGGCCGGCCGATAGCCGACGCTTCCATCTTTTTCGAACGAACCGCGCCGCGGGTCGACGCGCGGCATTCGGCCGGACGCGACGCGCACGACGCACGCATCCGCCACCGCGCACTTCGCATCGGTCGAGCGCTCGCGCGAACGGAGCGACCGTCGCGTCAGATCCGCGCGCTCGCCGCGCGTCGACGCGTCGAACGCGCCGAACGGGGGTCGGTCGCGGCCTTGAAAACGAATAAAAACGACGACGATGGCGCTGCTCGCGGGGGCCCCGGGGGGCGCGGTCGCGCGCGTCTCCGCGACCGCCGCCGCGCCGCGCGAGAGGAACACCGCGGCGACGATCGTCGCGAGGCCGCCGGCGCGCCGAGGATCCCGCGTGGTGCGCGTCCGTCCGCGCTCGACCCCGTCTCTTCCCCCGTCCGCCGCCCGCCCGTCGCGAGAAGCGGTCGTTGGGTCGAATCATAAAATCCGCGCGACACGTCGCCTCCCCGCGTGCGCCGGGCCGCCGCGCGCCGCCGCGCGGCGCCGCGCGGCGCCGCCTCGACCGATCGCCGCCTCGACCGCGCGTCCTCGCGCCGTTCGAACGCCGCCCCCCCACCCGTCGTGCCTCGCGCTCACGTCGCCACCCGCCCCCCCGTCTCCACACGTCACTCCCAGGTTATGCGCGCGGGGCAGCGGCAGCCGCCGTCTCGCGGCGACGATCCTGGTATGAAGAAGAAGAAGAAACCGGCGGCGGCGCGGCGCGAGCGAGACGCGCTCGGCGAGGTCCTGCGCGTCATGGGCGACTCCGCGACGGCGCGCGCGTCCAGCGTGGAGGCGCCGCTGGACGAGGAGCGCGCGGACAAGCCCGCGGGAGGGAGAGGAGCGCGGAGAGGGACTGCCGACGGGAATAATGATGGCGACGGAGGATCGGACGCCTTCGGAATGGAGGACGGAGAGAAGAAGACGCCGACGCCCGCCTACGACGCGTCCGGCGCGGAGAAGGAACGGGTCGTGAAGCGCGCGACCGAGAGGAAGTCGTCCGACGTCGAGCGGTCGCAGGACTGGAGCGAGGCGGCGCAGGCGAGGGAGGTTGGCCGCGCCGCGCAGTACATGCGCGACCTCATCTCGAGGCAGGTGAAGAGCAATAATCTCAGCCGCGCGGGGTCTCTCGCGGACAGCACCGTGTTGCGACGCAAGGGGCGGCTCAAGGAGCAGGACCCTTTCATCGAGTTCATCGTGGATCTGTTCAAGACGCACGAGACGGAGGAGGCGCTCGCGAAGGCGGAGAAGTGGCTCGACGCCGCGATCGCGATGCCGCCGACGAAGCGCCGGTTCGCGAACATCTATCGCCAGGTCCCCAAGCTCGGGTATTTTTTCCACGCGCTGCCGCTGTCCAAAGCTCTCGCGGAGTACGACGAGTTTTGCGCGCTGACGAAGCGGAAGTACGTCCGACCCAACTTCGCGGAGGTGCGGCACATCATCAACATCGCGCAGGTGCACGCGAGCGCGAGGGAGGTGAAGCTCGTGACGTTCGACGCGGACGGCACCCTCTACGCCGACGGGAAGCACTTCGAGGAGGATAACCAGATGATCGACAAGATCGTTCAGCTGATGGAGGTGGGCGTGCACGTCGCCATCGTCACCGCGGCGGGGTACCCGGGCGACGCGAAGAAGTTCGAGCAGAGGCTGCGCGGGCTGCTGGACTCGTTTAAGAGCGCGCGGCTGAGCGCGGACGTGCGCAAGCGCTTCCACGTCATGGGCGGCGAGTGCAACTACCTCCTCGAGGTGAACGACGAGTACGAGCTCGAGTTCGTGCCCAACGAGAAGTGGAGGGACGTCGACAGCATGACGCGGGAGATGTACTGGTTCGCGCAGAGCGAGGAGGGCAGGAAGAAGGTGGACGCGTTCCTCGACCGCGCGGAGAAATTCTTGACGGACGAGGCGGAGCACCTGCAGATTGACGTCGACGTCATGCGCAAGGAGTACGCCGTGGGAGTCCTCCCCAGGAGCGGCACCGTGTACGAAAATTTGGAGGAAATTTCCATCGGCGCGATGATCGAACTCTCCGACGCGGAGGTGCCGTACTGCGCGTTCAACGGCGGGAACGACGTCTTCGTGGACGTCGGGAACAAGAACATCGGGCTGGTGACGCTGATGAAATTTCTCGGGTACGAGGGGCATCAGACGCTGCACGTCGGGGATCGATTCACGAGCACCGGGAACGACACCAAGGTGAGGGACGCGTGTTCGATCCTGTGGGTCGCGAGTCCGGACGAGACGACGTTCTTCATGCGGCTGCTGTACCGCGACATCGTGAACATGCGGGTGCTGTGAGCGGCGCGCCCGGGCGACAGGAGGCGCGGGTTTTGTACGAGTAATAAGGGTGTTAAGTGAGGAGTAAAAGAGTTGGGCGGAGTTGGGCCGCCGCCGCCGCGAAAGAAGTAAAAAGAAGAGAAATAAATCGAATTCTTAAATAACCTTTAAGAGGACGTCAGAGACGAAGCGGACGGAGCAGACCGAAGGTCGCCGTCGGCGAGAAAATACTAGTCTTAGCGTAGCTCTGCGGCTGCCGTACGCAAGTGAGTCGACCGGTTCTTCGCGACAGTAGATCACTGGAAGAAAAAAAAAACTCTCCTCGCGGAGTAGTTGTACTCCCCACTCGCCTACACGTCCGTAACCGATTACCCATAGGGCCTACTGTACAAAAGAATGTCTCTTTTTTTAACGCCTAATATCCCCCGTGGTCTATTTTCGGTCGTTTAACCTTACTCTCGCTCTCGCGCGCGCGCGCCGACTCACTCCCCGCGCGTGGACGATGACGGGCACGAAAAGAAAGGCGCCAATCCGGAAGACGACGTTCCAAGCGTTCATTGCAACATACCTCGTCACCTGCGCGACGTTGGAGGCGGACACGACCACGCCGCGAGAGGCGGTCTTCAAGCGCGGCGAGGAGCTCCTCTCCGAGGTCGTCTTCGAGGCGGCCGCGTACACCGAGCGCAATAACATGCGCTTCAGCCCCGTGAACCTCCCCACAGGCGCGTGGTGGGGGAAGTACGGCCTCAAGGCCCCGTTCATCATCGTGCTCGGGCACTTCGAGACGTCCTCGCTCAACCTGCTCGGCGTGCTTCTCGCGGCGCGTTCGAAAAAAAAGGACGGTCTCAGGTGCGGACGGTCCTCGGACGCGCCGTCGTAGGGGCTCCGAGCGACGACGACGACGCGCGACGACGACGCGCGACGGCGCACTCCCCGTCGCGCGCGCCCTCCTTTCTCATGTTATCCGTTTATCCGTCGCGCGGTGATCGGGAGCTCCCGTTCGTTCCCTTCTCTCGCGGTGCCGCGTGCTCGCGCAGTCGCGCCGCCGACGAGCGACAGCTGTACTTCCGGGCTCCTCCTTCGCGGTCGCAGACCTCGACGCGCTGCGTCGACGCGCTGCGCGAGCGCGATGATGTCTGCGACCGCGTGATGGAGATCCCGCTCATGTCCCTTTTCTACCACCTCTCCTCGCGCTCGTCGACCCCTCTCGCGCTCGTCGAGCCCCTCTCGTGCTCGTGCGTGACGAACGACGTCGACCCGCCCTCTTGTTCTCCTTCCACAGGGCGCCAGTTTGGAACATACTCGACAACTACGTAGGCAGGGGCATCCTCGCGGCTTCCGCGGTCGTCGTCAACATCTGCGTCTTCACCGCGGGCCACAACGCGGGTACGACGCTCTACGACGGCATCCCGGCCGAAGCCGTCGAGCTGATGCATCGCCTCCGCGTCGTCACGCTCAACGCGCTCGGGAACCCGAAGAAGGTCGGCGGGTTCGGCGGCGGCGTCCGGGAGTGGATAAAGAAGCACCTCCGACCGAACCGTCGCGCGCTTTGGACCACGTTCAAGGGCGAGATCGACGACGCGTGCGTGCACTTGTGCATGTTCACGTCCATCACCAAGAAGAACTTCGTCCGCTCGAACTGGTTCGAGCGCTTCGACCATCTCGTGCAATTCATCTCGGGCAAGCGCGGCGCGGGCGCGAGACTGAAACAGGTGCTCACGAAGGACGGCAAGTACGACGAGGCGCTCGCGAAGCGGATGGAGGAGGACCACCGTGAGCTTTGCCGGAAGAACGCGGCGCTGACGGGCTTCGGGGGGAAGTACGAGACGGAGAAGCAAAAGAACGCGCGCTTCGGGGGCAAGAACGAGACGGAGAAGCAAAAGAACGCGCGCTTCGGGAGCAAGAACGAGACGGAGAAGCAAAGGAACGCGCGCGCGCTTCACGGCTTGACCGCAAACCTCGGAAATGTCGGCTCCCGGACGACCGACGGTGTGCAGGGACGAAACGTCCCCCCCGGTGCGAAGTGCCGCGTGTGCGGCTGCGACATCGGCACCGGTCGTGCTCTCGTGTTGAGCGTGGGCGTATCCAATCTCCGACCGTGCGGCCACTACTTCTGCGCGGGGAAGTGCAACAAGGACATCTACTTCAACATTGACCGGCTCAAGGAAATGATCACGAAGTGCAACGAGCATCAGCCGCTGCAGGGCGGCGTGACGGGGTTCGTGGAGTCGTTCGCCAAGCTCTGGTTCAAGAAGAAGAAGGAGAAGAAGCCGAAGGGGAAGGAGAAGAAGTGAGTAAGAGACGAAGAAGCGTACGTGTACTGATACGATACCGACGCGGCGGCGACGACGACGACGACGACGACGACGACGAACGAGATGCTCTCCGAGCGCAGCGAACAAACGAATAAGTCCAATGACTGGCAGAGGATCCGATTAAAGAATCTTACGTCGCCTACAACTTACTTTAAACGCTCCACTCGTCCGCCTCGATCTCCTCCCTGAACGCCTCCAGAAACCTCGAGGAGACGCGAGTAGCGAGTGATCACACTTCGATATCATATTTCATACGCT
>MDSW01177918.1_pt1 | contig 12917 bp, 8 predicted proteins | sample 811171 | NCBI WGS metagenome assembly MDSW01 (sample SAMN05326641, study PRJNA326480) | marine metagenome | isolation source: seawater | place: Atlantic Ocean: North West | collected 2012 | reverse complement strand
GCCCATCCCCGCGTCGATGAGCTGGCCCATCGTCTCCTCGTCCCAGCACTTGGGGCCCATCGTGCACACGATCTTGGTCTTGCGCGTCATGGGCTGGTCCTGCATGATCATCGCGGGGGAAATGCTCGTGGAGCGCACGGTGATGACGTTCGCGTCGCCCGCGGCGGCATTGGGCGGCATGATGGAGTCCGGCTGGTAATCGGGGGTCCAGAACGGCGACGGGGCGAAGTCATCGGGCTGTTCGATCCCCGGCTGCGGCATGGGCGGCCGCGCCGCCGGCGGGCCGTTTCCCGCGCCGGTGATGATTGCGCTAGCCATCGGGGCGGCGAGTTACGCTCGAGCTCCTGCGCGCGCGCGGATCGAGGGACAATGGCGGTCAGGTCGGCGTTCGATCGCGGCGGGAAAGGCGAGGCGAGAGGATAAAATCCCAGAGAATCCGATGTCGTTGGAACAACTTTTTCCCAAAAAAGGAGGATCGATCGGATCGTCGCGACGCGCACCTTCCGTTCCTCCTCGCGAAAAGAGCCTAGGGCGTCGGGTGCGGCGAGGATCACTCGGTGGTACAACCGGACGTGGACCTGCGCGCGCGATCGGAGGGGAGAGACGCGCCGCCGGTGCGTGCCTCAGCGTTTGCCGCGCCGTCTTTCGGGGCTTTCGGGGGATAACTTTTGAGACTTTTGTTGGTGTTTCCAGTGGGCGGCGAATGTTCGGGGATCAACACGACAGTGAAGCAGTCTGGAAAGAATATGTGGGGCGGAAAAAAGAACAGTCCATCTAGTCCAACGTTTCTGCAGATTTTTCGAATGAGGACGTGGAAAAGGCTGGAAAAGATCCTCTCGGTGTGCTGCCAAGCAGGCGCAGACAGGTGCTCTCTCAGGCGCAGCAGCTGCGTGCACACGGTGAAACCCGTGTCGCGCCCCGACTCGCCCAGAATTTGGCGCGCCCAACTTCGGTCGCCTCGCTCCTTCGTCGCTCCCCCCCCCGGCCTCCGAACGATGGGCGCCGAGGACTGGGGCATCGGGCACGAGGTGTCCGGCGTGACCTCCACCGGGGAGAAGTTCTCCGGCGAGGTGTACACCTTCGACCAGGGCACGGGGATCGCCGTGCTGCGCACCAAGGGCGACATCGTCAACTCGCACGACGTCCGCGTGCTCAACACGGCCGGGTGCGTGGACGTCAAGTCCGTCGCCCCCAAGGAGAAGCCCACGCTCGAGAAGCTCCCCGTCGTGGACGAGGCCCGGAATCAGAAGCGCGAGGCCGCCGCCATCAAAGCCGCGCAGGCCAGCGCAGGTGCGCGTCTCTTCGCCCCCGCGCGCGATCGCACGTCGCCCCGCCCTCGCGCCTCGCGCGACAACAAAACACACGCGCGCGCGTGCGAAGAAACCCTACGTTTTCGCCCGTCCTCGTCCTCGCTCTTCCGTCGTCGGTTTCGCACCGCTGACACACCCCCCGTCTCCACTCGCGCTCCATCCCTCGCCGTGCGCAGCGAACATCGGCGTCGGCGTGACCCAGGAGGCGCAGGACATCTTCGACGCGTTGGCGCGGACGCTGCCGTGCGCGTGGGACGGGCAAGACATCGCGGTGATGGACGAGGTGCGCATACGCGCGCCCTACGCCAAGTGCGAGGGCGTCCCGGGCGGCGACCCTCGCGCGGTGGAGCGGGTGCAAAAGGTCCTCGAGAACGAAAAGTCCAAGCTCATGAAGGCGGGGGCGAAGTGAGGCGAGAGAAGCGCGAGCGTGAGGGAAAGGAAGAGGGACGGCGTCGAATCTAATCTACTCAACCAATCGTGCGCGTCGCGTCGCTCGAGGCGTGGAAACACTCTCCGGCACGCCGCCCCCTCCGCTCGTCGGGCTAAGACTGCTTCTTCCCCCCTCGTCGCCCCCCCCGCCCCCCCCCCTCGTGCCCTTCCCCGCTTTCGGGTCCTCGACGCTGAGCCACCTCTGCGGGTGCTGGTTGAAGTACGGCCAGTCCGGCACCGCGATGACGATCGCGAGCACGACGCCCGCGCCGAACGTCAGCATCATCGCGCGGAACGACCCGGCGAGGTACCCGACCAAGAACGCCACCACGCCGAAGATGCCGATGGTGACCTGGTACATGAGCTCCGAGAGTCGCTGGCCCTTGTAATCCATCTCTCCTTCCGGGGAGAGGAGCGAGCGTGCGCGCGAACGCGCGCGAGATCGAGTGCGGAGAGCGTGGACGACCCGCCTGCTGCAGTCGGGCGCGTGCCGCCGGCGAGGCGCGGTCAAGTCAAAATTTTTTTCGAGCACTGATGACTTCGCCCGCGCCCAGCATCCCCTTTTGTCCTCCCTCGTCGCGCACTCGCGTCGGCGCGGGGTGCCCCCCCCGTTCGCGTCCCGGCGCGATTCTCGCGTCTCTCGCTCCTCCTCGCGCTCTTTTTTAGTCGCGATGTCGAAGCCTCGCGGCGCGGTGGAGCCTTCGATGGTGGCTGTCTCGGTCAGCGCCTACCGCGGCGCGGTCTCCGAGTTTGGCCTGTACGAGGGCGAGGGCGAGGCGGATTTCAAAGTCGGCCACCGGTACGTGGGCGGGTTCAAGCACGGGAAGATGCACGGCCGCGGCCGGTACGAGTGGGTCGACGGGATCGTCTTCGAGGGCCACTTCCGCGACAACGTCGCGGAGGGCCACGGGACGTACTCCTGGCCCGACGGCGCGCGGTACGAGGGCCAGATCCGCCGCGGCCTTCGCCACGGCCGCGGCGTGATGCGCTTCGCGGACGCGCCCACGTGGTACGACGGCGAGTGGCGCGACGGCATGCGCCACGGCCGCGGCGTCCTCGCGTTCGACGCCGACGCGTCGTGTCGCTACGACGGCGAGTGGGCGCGCGACAAGAAGCACGGCCGCGGCACGTTCGTGTACGCGAGCGGCAACCGCTACGACGGCGAGTGGGCGAACGATCGCAAGCACGGCCTCGGGCGCATGTCCTGGCTCGACCGCGGCGAGGCGTACGACGGCGAGTGGCGCGACGGCCTCCCGCACGGCCGCGGCGCGCACCGCTGGGACCGCCGCGGCGAGGTCGAGGACGGCGCATGGTTCACCACCCGAAACGCGTACGAGGGCGACTTCGTCGAGGGACGCAGGAGCGGCCACGGCGCCTTCTCCTACGCCACCGGCGCGACGTACGTCGGCCAATTCGCCGACGACGAGAAACACGGCGTCGGATCCTACACGTTCGAGGACGGGAGCGTGTTCCGCGGCGAGTTTTTAAACGACCGCGCGGTGACCGCGCCGAACGGCCCGCCGTTCGCGCCCACGGCGTACCTCCGCCTGGACCTGGAGGACTTACTTCGGGAGGAGCCCCCGGACCGGCGCGAGTCCGTCGCGGCGAAGATCGACCACCTGGCGCTGCGGTACGCGAGCGAGCTCCGCGCGTTACACCGCCTCGCGGCGGTTCGCGCGGCGACCAAAACCGACGCCATGCCCTCGAACCCGGAGAAGGCCGTCCCCCTGACGATCGCGGGGTTCCTGGCGCTGATGCGCGTCGCCGGGGTCACGAGCGCGGACTGCACCGCCGCGGACCTCGCGCGCGCGATCGCGCCCGCGTGGCGCCGGACGAGGGCAAGCGCGAGGCGCGCCGAGCGGATGAGACGCGAGGAAAAGCGCGAGGCGGGGTTCGGGTACGACGCGCTTCCGAAGACGCCGAGGCGCGATCTGTTCGCGTCCTCCGCCGCCGAAGACTCCACACAAAAGGACGCCGGCGACTCCGACTCCGATGCGTCGTTCGACGTCCTGGACCCGAGCGTCGCGATGGTGTACCGCGAGTTCGCGGAGGCGTTGGTTCGCGCGGCGCATCTCCGGCACCACGCGTCGCCGGGGCTGGACCGCCGGTTCGCGAAGATGCTCTCCGACGCGGCGCTTCCCGCGCTCGCGCCGGACGCGCCGGACGCGCTCCCCTGGGACGAGGACGTCGCGAAGCTGATGCTCGCGGGGGGATCCCGAGGAGGAGGAAGGGATCCGAGGACGCACGCCGCGTTCGCGTCGGCGGCGACCGGGGGCGAGCGCGCGGACGTGCGCGGGCGCGCGAGGAGCGGCGGGTGCCTGACGGTGAGCGGGCGGGCGTTTCTGGCGTACCTCGCGAGCAGAGGCGCGCTGGCGGACGCCGACGACGCCGAGGGGGAGACGATCGAGATCGAGCCACCGAGCGGCGAGGGGGAGGAGGGGGAGGAGGGGGGGGAGAAGGAGGAGGGTGCCGAGGAGGAGGAGGGTGCCGGCGGAGGCGAAGATGGGGGTGCCGATGGAGGCGAGGAGGGGGACGAGGAGGCTGGCGAGGAGAACGCCGAGGGCGGCGACGCCGAGCGCGACGAGAACGACGGCGCCGCGGAGGAACGAGGCGACGGGTCTTCTCCCGCGTCCGCGCCGCCGCCGTCCCCGTCGCTGACGACGGCGCGCGCGGCGGCGGCGTTCATCGCCGCCATCGGGCCGTACGCCGCGCACACCGCCGCGATCGATGAGGCTGAGCGCGAGGCGGAGGAGGCGGCGATCGAGGAGGAGGAGCGCCAGGCGCGGTACGAGGCGGGGGAGGGTTCCGGCGGGGCGGAGGCGGCGCTCGAGGACGCCGCGGAGACGGCGGATGCCGCGGCGGCGAAGGCGGAGCTCGCGGAGGCGCGCGCGCTCGCGGAGGGCCTCGACGGCGAGGCGACGTTCGAGGAGTTCGTGCACGCGCTCGCGAGGTGCGCGGACGCCGCGTTCGAGGGGGACGAGGAGAAGACGACGCTCGAGGAGAAGATGGACGCCTTCCTGGGCGACGAGGCGTTTTTGGGCTTGTGACGCGACGGCGCGCGAACGTCATTCATTCTACACGCAACCGTCGTCGCTCGACCCTCCCGCCGCGACCGCGCGCTACGACTCCGCCGCGGCCGCGCACTCGCCCTCGCGGCCCCCACCGCCCGAGTGCCCCCCGGCGCTCCACGCCGCGAGCTTGCGCGTGGCGTACGCCCCGGCGACGTCGACGAACCCGAACCACTCGGCGGCGGCGAGCGCGCTCAGCGCGAGCGCCGCGAGAGACACGGCGAAGAAGAAGGCGTCGAACGACGCTCGGAGCTCGCGCTCTTGCTCGCGCTGCAGGTCGTCGCGCACCTCCATCATGCGCGTCTTGGCGTTGAGCGCGTTCACCTCCCTCGTCAGGCGCTCGATGAGGTCCCTCTGCGCGCCCTGGGTCTCGAGCGATCTCGCCACCGCCTCGTCCACGGAGCTCGAGCCCTGACCGGCGGCCAACCGTCGCTCGGCGTCGCGCAGCGCCGCGCGCGTCTCCTCGAGCTCGCGCTCCAGGTCGTGCACGTGGAGCCTCGTCTCCGCGAGGTCCGCGCGCAGGGCGTCCACGGACGCCGCGGGGGGCGCGCGCGACGACTCCGACACCATGGGCCTCGAGGCGCGCGTGGCGCCGGGCGAAGTGGGGAAGCGCGCCCCCCTGACGCCGGGCCATCGGGCGTCGCGCCGAACGCGAACATCTCGAGCGACGGTTCGAGAGTGTTGTCCGCGCGGCTTCAAACGAAACTGCAGATCCGGAATCGCGCGCGTGATGATGATCGATGCAGCATTGCTGATCGCGCTTGCTGCAGAAGATTGTAGAAGGGTGCCGTCCGTCGGCTCGCGCACGGCACAAGGCGCGCACGCGGGCGACCGATCTTCTTCCCCCCCTCCGGGCGTCGCGGGCCCTCGCGCGCGCGCACGTGTTGATCCGGGGCGCTCGTCGTCGCCGAGGCGCTCCCCCGCGCCGCCCCCGCGCCGCGCACCGCCCCGCGGATCCTTCCCCGACGCGGCCGAATTCCGCCACGTGGTCCTCTCCCTCGCGGGTCTCGTGAGCGATGTCGTCCTCCCTGCGCCAGGCCGCTCGCGCGCTCGCCCGCGGCGCGGCGATCGCTCCGCGCCGCGCGGCCGTCCCCGGACGCTCCCCCGACCTCGCGACGCCCGGATCTCGCGCGACGGGGTTCGCTGGGTTCGCGAGCGACGCCTCGGGCGACGGAAGCCTCCCCGCGAACGCCTTCGCGCGCGGCATCTGGAACGCCATCCGCTCGCGCTCGCGCCTCCGCTCCGCGCTCGGATCGCGCCGCTTCGCCTCCGACGCGGGCGCGGGCGAGACCGCGGGCGGCGGCATCCTGGTTCAGAGCGGCCACCCGAGCAGCCACCCGCAGGTCCTCGTCGTCCCGCTCAACCGCCGCCCGCTCATGCCCGGCGTCATCATGCCCGTGCGCGTCACGGACGAGCGCCTCATCGCCGAGCTCGAGGAGATGAAGGCGCGCGGCCAGGCGTACGTCGGCACGTTCCTCCGCAAATCCGCCTCCTCCTCCTCGGAGCGCGTCAGCTCGGAGACCGGCGGCGGCGGCGCGGGCGAGCGCAACTGGGACCCCTCGGATGACATGCACGACATGGGCACGTTCGCGCAGGTGCAGAACATCATCCGCGTCCCAGACATCGGCGGCGTCGTCGTCGTCGACGCGGACGAGGACTCCGCCGACGAGACGTCCGCGTCGGGGAAGGCCTCCGACGACGAGGACACGGGCGGGGGCGCGACGCTTCTTTTGCTCGGCCACCGGAGGCTCCGGAAGACGCACACGGTCCGTAACGATCCGATGGTCGTTCGCGTCGAGCACCTCAAGGACGCGTCCCCGACGACGCGCGACGACTCGGACGACTCGGACGACCAGATCGTCAAGGCGACGGCGAACGAGGTCATCGCGACGATCAAGGATCTGCTGCGCGTGAACCCGCTCGCGAAGGAGACGCTGCACTACTTCGCGCAGCGGTTCCAGGACTTCCAGGACCCCGCGAAGCTCGCGGATTTGGCGGCGAGCATGTGCAGCGCGGACGACCAGGCGCTGCAGGAGATTTTGGACACGGTGGACGTGCGGGCCCGCCTGGAGGCGGCGCTGGTGCTGCTGAAGCGCGAGGTGGAGCTCGGGAAGCTCCAGGCGGACATCGGCAAGAAGGTGGAGGAGAAGATCAGCGGGGACCAGCGGCGGTACTTCCTCAACGAGCAGCTCAAGAGCATCAAGAAGGAGCTCGGGATGGAGCGCGACGACAAGACGGCGCTCGCGGAGAAGTTCGCGGCGAAGTTCGCGCCGTTCAAGGCGGACGCCCCCGCGCACGCGATCAAGGTGATCGAGGAGGAGCTCCAGAAGCTCGCGGGCCTGGAGCCCACGTCGAGCGAGTTCAACGTCACGCGGAACTACCTCGAGTGGCTCACGAGCGTGCCGTGGGGGCACAGCTCGGAGGAGCGGCTGGACATCGCGCAAGCCTCCGAGGTTCTGAACGCGGACCACCACGGGTTGGAGGACGTCAAAGCGCGCATTTTGGAGTTCATCGCCGTCGGGCAGCTCCGCGGGACGACGCAGGGGAAGATCATCACCATGGTCGGCCCTCCGGGCACGGGGAAGACGAGCATCGGCGCGAGCATCGCGCGCGCCCTGGACCGGAAGTTCTTTCGGTTCAGCGTCGGGGGGTTGAGCGACGTCGCCGAGATCAAGGGCCACCGGCGGACGTACGTGGGGGCGATGCCCGGGAAGCTCGTGCAGTGCCTGAAATCCACGGGCGTGGATAACCCGGTGGTTTTGATCGACGAGGTGGACAAGCTCGGGCGGGGGTACCAGGGCGACCCCGCGAGCGCGCTCCTGGAGCTCCTGGACCCGGAACAGAACGGGTCGTTCCTGGACCACTACCTCGACGTCCCGGTGGATCTGAGCAAGGTGCTGTTCGTGTGCACCGCGAACGTCCTCGACACCATCCCGGGGCCGCTGCTGGACCGCATGGAGGTGGTGAGACTGAGCGGGTACATCGCGGACGAGAAGAGGCAGATCGCGAGGACGTACCTGGAACGAGCCGCGAAGGAACGGAGCGGCGTCGGCCCGGACGAGGCTCGAATCACCGACGCCGCGATGGACGCGCTCATCGAAGATTACTGCCGAGAGGCGGGCGTGCGAAACCTCCAGAAGCACCTCGAAAAAATTTACCGCAAGGTGGCGCTCAAGCTCGCCAACGCCAAAGGCCCGGAGGCGTCCAAAAAAATCGGCGAGGCGAGGAAGAAGCTCGAGAAGGCGGAGAAGGCGCAGAAAACGGCGGAGGAGGAGGCGAGGCGACACAAACACGCCTCCAAATCCTCCGCCATCTCCGGCGGCGCGGAGACCTCCAAAGCGTCCGAGCGCGCGGAGGCGGAGCTCGCCGACGCGAACCGAGCGCTGGACGCGGCGCGAGCGGAGGTGGACGACGCCGTCGCCGCCACCGCGACGAGCGAACCGGTGATCGTCGACGCGGGCGCGGACCTGATCGAGTACGTCGGCCAACCCCCGTTCCAGACGGACCGAATCTACGACGTCACGCCCCCGGGGGTCGTCACGGGGCTGGCGTGGACGTCCATGGGCGGGAGCACCCTCTACGTCGAGTGCACCGCCGTGCACACTATATCGCGACGCGGCGGCAACGGCAAAGACGGCGGCGGCGCGGAGAACGAGATCTCTTCGGCGGAGAACAACGCCTCGGAGGGCTTTGGCGGCGGCGGGGGTGGTCTGAAGACGACGGGGCAGCTCGGGGACGTGATGCGGGAGTCGGCGTCCATCGCGCACACGTTCGCGCGGGCGTTTTTGGCGCGGATGGAGCCCTCGAACGCGTTTTTCGACGAGAAGAACCTCCACGTGCACGTCCCCGCCGGGGCGACGCCCAAGGACGGGCCGAGCGCGGGGTGCACGATGATCACCGCGATGGTGTCGCTGGCGACGGGGAAGGCGGTTCGGCCGAACCTCGCGATGACGGGGGAGGTGACGCTGACGGGGATCGTCATGCCCGTGGGCGGGATCAAGGAGAAGACCATCGCGGCGCGGCGGAGCGGGGTGACGACGATCCTCTTCCCGAAGGGGAACGAAAAAGATTACGCGGAGCTCTCGGACGATATCAAGGAAGGCCTCGAGGCGCACTTCGTGTCCACGTACGACGAGGTGTACCGCCACGCCCTGGAGTGGGAGGAGAAGGCGTGAAGAGAAGGAAGGGCCGGCGCGCTCGACGAGCGACTATTTTTTGCGACGACGAAGGAACCGATAGAAAGGAGCGTTCACTCGCCCGTCCCGGGGTCGACCCGCCGCCGCTTCGAGCGACCTGCGCCCTTCGCCGCCGCCGCCGACGCGTCCTTCGGTTTGTTCTTGGACCCCTTCGGCCGACCGATCTTCTTCCTCCCCGTTCCCAACGTTCCCGGCTCGCCCGACTCGGGACCCCCGCCCCGCGCCGCCGCGAGAGGGCGCGCGTCGTCCGACGGTCGCGAACTCCCGCCGCGTTCGACGACGTTCGGCGCCGAGTTCGACCGGTCGCCGCCGGACATATAACGCCCGTCGCGCGATTCGGGTTCGGGCGGCGCCGAGGCGCCCCCGGGGGGCTGCCACTTCGCCTCGCGCAGGCGTCGCTCCGCGAGGTGCTCGCGATTCACCGCCTCCACAAGACACGCGTACGCGTCGGCGGCGTCGCGCGCCTCCGCCTCGGCGCGCGTCGCCCTCTCCTCCGCCGCGCGCACCGCCGCGTCGTCCGCGGGGGATAAGCGCTCGAGGAGGCGAGAGGGGTGGGGCGGGGGTGGGTTTGATTTCGCGGGCGACGGCGCGGCGCGATCGCTCGCGGCGTTCCGGCGGCGCGGTGGTGTTTTATTTTCCGGGGGCGTGCCGTTCTGCCGCTCTCCGCTCTCCGCGGCGTCGCCGTTCTTGCGCGTGGACGAGCCCTCCCTCTCCGTCCTCGCGGCGTCTCGCGTCGCGCCGGGCTCCGGACGCGCGGCGTCTCCTCGCGGGGTCGCGCTGACGTTCGTGTCGCGCATCACGGCGAGGTGTTCGTCCGCGCACCGGCGCTCGAGGTGCGCCGCGCGCAGGGCGTCGCGCCCCGCCGCGACGGCGGTCGCGCGCGACCGCGGCGCCTCGGTCGGGTGCTTCTCCGCGAGGTGGAACAGCGCCGTCCACCACCCCGCGAGCTCCGCGGAGAGCGCGACCGCGGACGCGCGCAGGCGCTCGATCTCGCCCGCGGTCGAGAGGTGGGGCGCCGAGGCGTCGCGGCGCGCGCCCTCCGACGCCTCCGCCGGCGCGCTCGTCTCGGCGGCGACCCGGCGCTCGAGCGCCGCGCGCCGGAGCGCCTCGGCGCGCTGACGCGCGATACCCCGCGCGATGCGCAGGCGGAGGTCGACCATGTCCTGGCACGCGCGCGCGCCGTCCGCGCGGTGACGAGCGCTCGCGCCGGACGTCATCGCCGCGCTCGAGCCGAGGCGCGGCGCGCGCGAGGCGACGCGTCGGAGTGGTGGCCTCGAGCGTCGGGCCAAGACGACGAGCGCGAGCGGGGCGGGGAGAAAAACGAAGTAGGGTTTCGCCCGAGCGCGACGCGACGGCATCGCGCGGGGCGCGCGCTCCCTCGGACGGATCCGCGACGGCGATCGGCGAGCAATCAGCGCTCGCGCGGGCGAGCGTCGGGCGCCGCCGACGAGTCGAGACGGAAGAGTATCGTCTCTCGCGCGAGGGTTTTGAAAATCTGGTACAAAAGCCAAACGCGTTTGGCATCAACAATTTTTTATACGTACGTGTCTCATCACCACTTGGTCATCACCGCGTCTCGGTCGCGAGCTCGGCGAGTTTCTCCCCCAGGCTCTTCTTCGCCCCCGGGACGACGGGGTCCTTCCCGAGGTACGCGTCGAAGAGCGCGACGCACAGCTCCGGGTCCTTCACGCACCCCACCTCCTTCCCCCGGATGGACGTCCTCAGCTCCCCCGCGACGGCGGAGAAGGTGAGCGTCTCCCCCTTGCGAAACGTCACCCCCGCGAACGGCGCCTCGAACGCGCGCAGACTCTCCGACCCCGCGCCCAAAACCGGTCGAAGCCGCTCGGAGAGCGCGTCCGCGATCTTCGAACTGTCCAGATCGCGCGCGAACGCCAAGCGAACCGTCTTCTCCACCCCCGGGTCGCACAGAACCGCCGCGTACAGCGCCTCGTCTCTCGCGACGTCCCGCGGGTCTCGACCCGAAAACGCCGAGCCGAGCGCCCGGAGCGCCGACGCGACGTCCACGTACAAGCCGCACGCGTACACCTTCACGCCGACGCCGGCGATGCGCTTGACGCGGACGCCGAGCCCGCTCAGGGGGGCGCAGTCGGAGGACTTACCGCGGACGCAGTACGACTCTGCGGGAGGGTGTGGGCGCGGCGAGGGAGGACGGAGGCGTGAGCGGCGAGGAGAGAGAAGAAAACGACCGGTACGCCGAAGCGGACGAAGCCCAGAAGCCATCGCTGGGACCCGGCGGAATCGCGGCCGGAGTGTCGACGTGATGTGACTCGTCGAATCGGAGGATCTGGGTGGGGGATTCACGAACCGCGAGCCACCCATCCGTCGTCGGGCGCATCACGCGCCGGCGAGGGGCGCGTCGGCGAGGGGATGCGGTTCGCGAGCGCGCGAACCGCGGGGGCGGGCGTATCGATCACGCGCGGAGACGCACCCGGAAGCTTGAGCCCCGTCTTGGGCTCGACGACGAACTGCACGGCGGCGCTCGCGAGGCGCCTCCGCGCCTCGCGGATAGGCCTGACGCGGATCCGCACCGCGGGGCCGTCCGGGGCCGTCCCGGGAGAGCCGGCGGGGGCGTCGTCGCGGCGTCGCGTGCGCTCGGCGCGACGGTGTTCGACCGCGCCATGGAGGCGCTCCGCGAGTCCGCCCATCGTCTCGGTGCGCGCGGGACGGCGCGGCGTCGGTTGAAGTGGCGCGCCGGGAGGCGCGCGCGCCGAAACGCCGGATCGATCGTCAGGTGTGTCTGGCTGATAGTTTTTCGAAACTCGAGCGTTGAGGCGATTCCGAATCAAGGGGGACGTTCGTTCGTCGTGGTCGCCGCGGGAGCGTTTTGCCCCGCGAGCGCATTCGCGCGCGCCCCGCGCCCCGCGCCCCCCCTCCCCCTCCTCGATGGAGCCCTTCCGGTCGGACGCGACGGCGTGGGAGCGCGGGTTCGATGCGGCGATGGTCCCCGAGGGCGCGGCGCGGGCGTTCGTCCCGAGCGGCGGCACGTGGGACGACGCCCTGCGCGCCTCCGTCAACGCCGCGGGCGGGGACGACGCGGACGCGGGGTTCGGGTGGGAGGACCAGCTCGCGGTCGGGGCGGAGGAGATCCTCAAGTCCCCCACGCGCCTGACGCGCGCGCTCGGCCGCGTCCTCGAGCGCGGGTACGACACCGAGCGCGCCCTGCCCATCGCGGTCGAGCTCGCGCGCCAGCACTCCCCGTTCCACCCCCCGTGGCGCGGCCTCGGGCGCGTCCCGGACGGGGCGCAGCCCAAGCGCGAGACGGACTGGTGGGCCGCGGAGGAGCTCGACCCGGGGATCCAAGCCAAGTACGGCCGCGCGGGGACGACGTACGCGGACGGAGAACCCAACGCGCGCCCCGCGGGCGAGGGCGTGCGCCCGGGAGACGGAGACCGCTTCCTCGCCCGCGACGCGCACCTCGGCGGGGATGGATGGCGAGGCGCGGATCCCTACCGCGCGAGAAACGCCATGTACGCCAACATCCCGGACGAAAACCTATGGTGGGACGACCGAGAGCTCGACCAGAGCGTCGTGCGCGAGGTGGCGGAGCGAACGAACGCGGACAAGACGAAGAACGAGAACGCGCCAGCGAACGGGGAGACCGCCGCGGGGTCTCGAGGAGGACGAGGAGGACGAGGAGGACGAGGAGAAAAACTCGTCGTCGCTTCGGCGTCGTCCGACGACGCGTCGCGTCCCGTCGCCGCCGCCCCCGCGTTGGACGACGACTTCGCGGGCGACGGGTTCTACGCGCGCGCCGCGGACGGCGACCCTCCCGGTTCGGGCGAAGGGACCCTCGGCGGCGCGCTCGGAGGAACGGCCCCGGCGACGAGCGGCGAGGGCGAAGGGGGAACGTCGGGGGGTCCGCGCGCGAACGAGGGCGAGCCGCAGGAGGTGAT
>MDSW01174457.1_pt1 | contig 12917 bp, 9 predicted proteins | sample 811171 | NCBI WGS metagenome assembly MDSW01 (sample SAMN05326641, study PRJNA326480) | marine metagenome | isolation source: seawater | place: Atlantic Ocean: North West | collected 2012 | reverse complement strand
GACGGGGACGGCGACGACGACGAAAGAGACGACGACGCGACGGCGCGGACGCGTCGCGCGCGCGTCGACGCGAGACGCGATCGCGGCGACGGGGAAAACGGGAACGAGATCGGGCGCGGGACGGGCGACGCGCGCGCGCGCGCGCGAGGAGGCGGGGCGACGCGCGCGCGCGCGGACGCGAGCGGCGAGCGCGAACGAGGGGACGGACGGACGGACGCTGAACGCGAGACGAGAGCTGCGAGCGCTGATGGGATTTTGCGCGCCTCTGTTGGCGTCGAATTTGATATCGCCGCTGCTGACGATGACGGACACGGCGTTCGTGGGACGGTGCGCGGGGGAGGCGAGCGCGGTGGCGCTGGCGGCGTTGGGGGTGTCGACGCCGTTGACGGATTATTCGGTGTCGTTGTTCGCGTTCATCACCGCTGGTTTGACGTCCATCGTGAGTCGAGGCGTGGCGAGCGGCGAGGACGAAGATGAGCTGAACGGGAAGGTGTACGGCGCGCTGTTCATCGCCGGCGCGAGCTCGCTCGCCGTGGGCGCGCTGTTGCTCGCTCGCACGGACGCGCTGTTAGATTTACTGAGCGTCACGGGAGAGGTGAAAACGATCGCGGCGGGATACACGCGCATTCGTGGCTTGGCGATGCCCGCGGCGTTCTTGACGGCGTCGGCGTACGCGACTTTGGTGGCGAGAAAAGACACCGTGGGGCCGCTGCTCTGCGTCGCGCTCGCGGCGGTGGTGAATTTCGTGGGTGATTATCTCATGGTGGCGGTGTTTAAAACCGGCGCCGCGGGCGCCGCGTGGGCGACGACGGCGTCATTATACACCGGTTTGATCGCCATCACGGTCTTGCTTCATCGACGCGGACTCTTAAAGTTTCCACCGAGGCAAAATTTTGGCGACGGTTCGCGTTCGTTTCTTCGAGCGATGATTCCCACCAAGGCGCAAATGGCGCCGACTATGGCGTTCTTCGGCCCGATCACGTTTTTGGTCGCAGCGTTGTTGGCTATTTATACCACGCAGATCCTCCAGGCAAACTCGCTCGGTGTCACTGTCTCCGCGGCGCACAGGATCGCGGCGACGCTCTTCTCCTTCACCGTCCTCTGCGGCGATCCTTTGGTGCAAGCCGGGCAAGCGTTCATGCCCGAGCACATAATCACGCCCTCGAAGGCGAACGCACGTAAGATGGCGATGATCCTGTTCCAGTTCGGTCTGTTCACCGCCGCCACCTGTTCCTCCGGTTTCGCCGCGTGCTGTTACCTCTGCGCCGGCGTCTTCACCACCGACGCCGCCGTCATCGCGCAGCTCCATTCCGTCGTTCTCCCCATGTCCGCCGCGGTTTCCGCAAACATCATCTCCAAATCGCTCTACGGCGTCATGGTCGCCGCTCGAGCGCTGAATTTCCTCGCCGGTCTCACCGCCATCGGGTTGCTCGGTTTCGGCGCGGCGATGTCGTATCTCAACACGCACGTCTTCGGCCTCGCCAAGTATTCCTACATCTGGTGGATCACATTCGCGTACTACGGTTTGGCGAGCTTTATATTATTTTGCCGCATCAACGGCATCGCGTTCAAGTCCATCTTGCGCGACGACCGCGTCGACGCCGCGTCGAAGGAGCGCTCGAGCGCGTCGTGAGGCTCGCGCGCGCTCGCGACTCAGGGGGGCCTCGTTTTGGATAATGGTCATAAATGTCCCTGGATGCAATATTCTAGAATTTTAAACGCCATCTAAATGTACGCGCATCCCAAGTCGAGACGTCGACATCGCGCCGGCCCTTACGCGACGCGTCGACGTCGCCCGCGCCACTCTCCGCACCGGACCAATTCCCTAAACCGTACGAAGCACCATGTCTTCCATCGCCACGCTCAGCGCGCGCGCCATCGCGCGCACGACCGCCTTCAAGACGTCCAAGTCGCGCGCGAACGCGCGACGCCCCGCGAGACACATCGCGCGCGCGTCCGCGGACGTGGACGAAGCGCTCGCCAAGGCGCAGTGCCCGATCGCGGACGTCAAAGACACCATCGGACGCGGTTTCGTCATCGTCGACATTCGCTCGCCCGAGGAGTGGCAAGAGGGGAGCAAGTCGACGTGGAAGAAGATTTGCCTGGCGGTGTTCGACGAAGAGACGGGCGAAGTCGAGATGAACCCGTACTTCATGGGCCAGATCAGAGACGAGTTCCCGAACACGCTGAGCCGAATTTTGTTGGTGTGCGATGACGGCACGGAGCGAAGCGAGATCGCGTGGCGAGGGATCACGAAGGCTGGGTACACCCAGTGCAAGATTATTCAAGGCGGCTCCGAGGCGTACTTCAAGGAATTCCCGCTCACGGCTGCGGATAAGCGCGTTTGGAAGTTGGCGGACCAACCCGGTGAGGATTTGTCCCAGCTTGTGTCTGGGGTGTCCATGAACATGGATCACATTTTCGAGAGCGAACGTCGATTTTAAACGATGATTCAGCCGCCGCGAGCGAAGTGACGCGACGTGCTCCACGCCGACGCTCAAAGTCGCGTGGATGCTAAGCTGCTAACAACATCTTATACGACTACTTACTCTAAATCTACCATGACGATGATGTGTTGTAATTTCTCAGACATTTTCAGACGCTCGCGCGCGCCACGGCGACTTCGCAACGCTCCACCGAGACGTCTTCGCATCGTCGACAGATGATGAATCGATTCTTTTCGGTCAACATATCCTCGACCACGGCTTGACGTTTGATGACGCGCGCGAAAAACGGCCCGACGTGCGTGGGGACGTGCGCGAAGAGCAATTTGTTCCACAAATCGTACGAATCTCCGCCGATGCGCGTCGCCACCTCGGGCAAGCCGTACCCAAACGTCCCGTGCGGGCGCTTCTGCGAACGAACCTCGCGCACTAAGCAGCACGGCGACAACACTAAAATATCCCCGTATTTCGACCACAACTCGATGCTTCTTCGCGACAAATCGCCGCACAGGTGTACGCCGCACACGACGACCCGAGCGCCGCTCGCTCGCGCTCGCGCCATCATCTCGTCCAACGCCTCGTCGTACACGTCCAGCGCGAAGTGGACCACCTGTCTCTCGCTATCCAAATGCGTCAACTTCATTTTACGATCGCTGTCAACCATGATTACCTCACAATTCTTCCCCAACGTTTCCGCGCACACGCTCGACGTCAAACCTTTACCGCTGCACAAGTCAAACACCACGATAGATTTCTCCCCGCGCGCGCTCCCATCCATCGCCACCAGCTCCTCACGAATGAACGCGCACGTCACCATGGCCTCCGCGATCTCTTTTCGCAGCGCGCGCCCCTTGCGCCGCGCCCAGCTCGCGTAGTTTTCGTCGCGCAGCATTTTTCGACACACCTCCGTCTCGGCGAACGCGCGCAGCCGCGCGTTCGTCTTCACCCGCTCGCCGCGCACGAGGTAATCGATCGAGCGCATGCTCGCGTTCGATTCGCATCGTCGCGCCGCGAGCGCGTCGTCGCCGTCGCCGTCGTCGTCCATTCGCGCGTCGCCGTCTGACGCGGGACCGACCGTTGCGTCGCGGCGTCAGACGGCGACTCCGGTCGCGCGCGCGCGACGTCGACGGCGTCGCGCGCGCGCGCGGCGTCACCGACGATGCCCAACGCGGCGTCGACGGCGAACGCGCGCGCGTCGAGCGTCGACGGCGCGCGCGCGAGAGGCGATGACGTCGCGAACGACGCCGCGGACGACGGCGACGACGACGGATGCCTGCGGCGAGGGATGTGGATCTCGAAGCGCAACGACGTGACGAAGTGCTGGAATCGTCGCTTCGCGCGCGTCGTGGGCGATCGATTGGAGTTTCGGAAGGACGCGACGAGCGATAAGGCGAGCTCGTCGGTGGCGCTCGACGACGTGCGCGGGTGCGTCGCGTCGTCGTTGAACATACACGGCGAACGAGGGAAGGCGGGATGTGGGGTGTACATCGAGGTGAAGAATGTGAATGATGGTGTGTTTTTGTGCGCGGAGACGCCCGGGGAGGCGACGGCGTTCGTGGAAGCGTTTCGGGACGCGCGAGCGAACGGGACGAAGCGGGCGAACGCGCGGGCGGAAAAGCCTCGAGACGCGCGCGTGCGAGCGCTGATACCGACGGCGGCATCGCCGGGCGAGGTTAATTCTGGTGCCTATATCGACTCTCCGCAGCACTCGGGGTCGACGATGGACACGCGAGGGAGAATCATCGATACCTTTGGCGCTATGGAAATCGCTCTGCAAGCAAAGGATGAACTTCTGGCGGCCGAGGCCGCGGGGCGGGAATCGCTCGAGAGCGCGCTGCGGTCGGAGACCAAGCTCAGCGCGGAGTTGCAGAAACGCGTGAGTTCGCTGAAGGAGAGATTAGAGAACAGGGAGAAGGAGTTGAAGTTGGTACGAGAGAATTTACAAGTCGAAAAAGCGTACTCGTCCGAGCTCAGGGAGCAGCTCGACGAGGCGCTCGTGCACGCGACTGAGATGGAAGATACAGCGGCGGCGGCGACGATGGAAATCGAGCGTCTAGATAGAGAGCTGGCGGACGCTAGATCAACGCGCGAACGCATGGAAGAGGCCCTGATGAGCGAGGGAGACTACCTGCGCCAACGCGAGGCGGAAGAGTTCCAACGCCAGCGACAGCTAGAGTCGCAGTTGAATGAGGCTAAAAATCGAATAGAAGAGCTGGAGTTAAAGCACGAGGGCGAATTAGCGGACGTTCGTCGTCGCTCATCTCACGCCGTGGCCGTCGCGAGCGCGACAGAGCAAGAGCTTTTGCTCAGTCGAGATCGCTTGCTGAGCGAGCTCGCGAGGATGCGCAGAGAAGGGTACGAAACCGTATTGAACACGAGTCGAGACTCCACCCATCAAACTGGTGCCAGCGCACCATCGACGCCATCGCGAGTGAGAACTGTTTCGATGCCGACGACGCCCTCGAGACTCGGGCAAGTCTCCTCGTCTCCGCGACGAGTGACGTTTAAGGATTCTCAAGCGTCGAGAGTACACCTCGCGCGCGATTCGCCGAGGACGCCACGGTCATACGCGTCGCATCCGGAACCGGATGCCACTCCGGATGGCACGCGTCGCGCGTTATTCGATCGCTCGACGCGGTCACCGGGTAAGCACCTCGACGCGAGCAGAGTGATTGATAGATTAGACTCACCGGGTACGCACGGATGTCGAGTGCAATAACGCGCTCACACTTTCAATATTTACAAGTCGTTTAGTCTACTCTTCCTTGTCCTTGTCCGCCTCGTCCTTGCCGCCCCCGTTGATCAGTTCAAATAGTCCATCGAGCAGCTTCTTCGTCCAAGCGATTTGCAAGACGTTGAAGAAGAGATTGGTCACCAAGAACGCCTTCGTGACGCCTGGGAATTTAGCCGTGCCCGCGGCGAGCACCGCGAACGAATCCTTCCAAAGCGTGATGGAATGTTTCATGAACAAAACGTCACGAACGGCTATAAACATCAGACCGAATATCACCTTCGCGAGTAAATCCATGCCGGAACATCGCTTCGCGAGCTCTGGATAATACTTTCCGAGATCCACCCACACGAGCGGGAGCGAAGACGTCTCCGTGACGCCCATAAAGAACAAGCCGTAATACTGCCCAAATCCAATGTGCAAACCCGCCAAGCACAACGCCGCGGCTAGGGCGTGATGCATCAACATCTCGATCGAGTTCAACTGCGCGTGTCGCAGCGAAATAATGAAGTCCCAGATTTGAAACGCGCAGTTGCACAAAATCATCTTCCGCGAGCTCAACGGAAGGGGTTTGTGCAGCCGCTGATGCGGCGTCTCGTAGCCGACGTTGAGGTCGTACAACCATCCACGGGTGCCGACGTACGCGCAATACGCCAACGGCGCGAAGCACGTGAGCTCAAACGCGAGCAAGAACGGGTCTTTACGCATGAACCTCGGGGCAAACTTGGGACAGAGGAACCGATTCAACGTCACGAAAACGCACGTCAGGGCGACGATGGTGATCGAGATGTATCGCACGTCGTCGCTCGTGATCCCCGGAGGGATTTCTTTCGCCGCGCGGGCGAAGAAGGCCATGATTCGTCGACGCGCGGACGTTTGAAGACTCGAGGGGCGAGCACGTCGAAATGGAAGAGGAGTTTCGGTTCGCGTTAAAAACGAACAATTACAGCTAAACCGTCGCAATTTGCGAGCGCATGGACTCGTTGATGAATTTATCGATGTTTTCGTAGCCGATGATGGCTTCCGCACCTTCGGCGAGCTCGTAGGAGTACCCCATCGTCGGATCGTCGTAACTCGAGTGCTCGCGCATGAAGATGCGTCGCTTTACGAGCAGCGCCATTAATGCACGCACATCGCCAAGTTCGGCGTGATTTTCGCTGAGATGCTCACCCGACACCACGCCGAGCTGGGCGAGTTGCTCGAACAGCGTTTCCTCGCGAATGCAACCGTTTGAGATTTGCACGAGCGCGGCGACGACGATGGCGAATCCGCGCGCCGCCGTCGCCGACGGATCGTCCACGAATTTCCTTCGCATCTGCGCCGGAAGAACGCTTCGCAACGCGTAGCACTTCGCCGAAGCCGCTTGCGATTCGTTCACCGTCTTGGCCGGTCTCTTATTCCGACTTTGCGCCCGCGAGAGCTCTATCATTTCAAACCCAAAAATATCCAAAAATTTCTTTTGCGCCAGCGCCACGATGTACGATCCCGCCCCCTTCTTCGTTCCCGCCCCCCCGATCGCGCTCATCGCCTCCCCGATCTTGCTTCGCAGCACCGGCGCGCCTCGATTTTGATGCGACGCGAACAGCACGTACCGCATCACCTCGCTCGTCAACCGTTCCCGTTCCTCCGCGCTCATCGTCTCCGCGTCCTTCCCCGCTCGCGTCAACCGCGCCTCCGCGTTTTCCGCGTACCGTCGCGACAGCGCCGCCGCGTCCTCGTCTCGCACCCCCACGTACTCGCTGTTCCCTCGCTCCAGCGTCTCGTCCCGTCCGTCGTCTTCCGCGCCGTCGTCGTCCGCATCTTTTTTCCCATCGCGCGTCCGCGCGTCCGCCTCGTCTCCGCCTTTCCGCGTCGTCGCCGTCCGCGTCCGCGTCGTCGTCGTCCGCGCGTCTTTTTCGTCGCTCTCGGCGTCGTCTCTTTCGTCGTCGCGTCTTTTTCGTCGTCGCGTCGCGTTCGCCATCGTCGTCGTCCGTCGCGACGCGCGATGCCGCGGATTCGAATCCGCGCCGCGGGCCGTCGCGCGCGATCCACACCGCGGACTGTTTACCCGTACGATCGGTTGGATGCGCACGTTCGGACATTCGGACATGTCGCACCAAATCCCGTCCCGAGACGCGCACGAGACGCGTCCGCGACGCGCCGACGAAAGCGTCGACGCGAATCGCGCGAACGATGGGAATCGGAAACGCGGCGCGACCGACGCGCGTCACACCGCGACGGCTCGCGCGTCTCGACGATGGCGATGCGACGCGCGATGACGCGCCTCGCGAAGGTGACGGCGACGCGACGCGCGCCGCACGCGACGATGGAAACCTCGGCGGCGGCGATGATGGGGACGACGGGGACGGGGACGGCGACGGCGACGGCGACGGCGCGACGCGCGCTGGGACGAGGCGAGATGCGGCGAACGTACGCGGCGTACGACATCAACACGCGATCGAAGCCGCACCTGAACGTGGGGACGATCGGACACGTCGATCACGGGAAGACGACGCTCACGGCGGCGATCACGAAGGTGATGGCGGAGATCGGAGGCGCGAAGGAGATCGCGTTCGATCAGATCGATAAGGCGCCCGAGGAGAAGGCGAGAGGGATCACGATCTCGACCTCGCACGTGGAGTACGAGACGGCGACGAGGCACTACGCGCACGTGGATTGCCCGGGACACGCGGATTACGTGAAGAATATGATCACCGGGGCGGCGCAGATGGACGGCGGGATTCTCGTCGTGAGCGCGGCGGATGGGCCGATGCCGCAGACGCGGGAACACATTTTGCTCGCCCGACAAGTTGGCGTGCCATCGCTCGTGGTGTTCATGAATAAGGTGGACATGGTGGACGACGAAGAGCTCGTGGAGTTGGTCGAGATGGAGCTTCGCGAATTGTTGAGCTTTTACAAGTTTCCCGGCGACGACATTCCGATCATTAAAGGCTCGGCTTTGCACGCGTTGAAGGGCACGGAGCCCGCGATCGGGAAAGACAAGATCGTTGAATTGATGAAGGCGATCGATGAATACATCCCCGAACCCGCGCGCGCTTTGGACAAGCCGTTCTCGATGCCCGTCGAAGACGTGTTTAGCATTCAAGGCCGCGGCACCGTCGCCACCGGTCGCGTCGAGCAAGGCATCATTCGCACCGGTGACGACGTCGACGTCGTCGACATCACGCCCACGAAGAAGACCACGGTGACCGGGGTGGAGATGTTCAAGAAGACGCTCAACGAAGGTCAAGCCGGCGACAACTGCGGGTTGTTGCTTCGCGGGTTGAAGCGCGACGAAATTTTGCGCGGGCAAGTCTTGTGCAAGCCCGGGTCGATCAAGCCGCACAGCAAGTTCGAGGCTGAGATTTACGTGCTGAAGAAGGAAGAGGGCGGTCGACACACGCCGTTTTTCTCCAACTATCGCCCGCAATTTTTCATGCGCACGGCTGACATCACCGGCAACATCACCTTGCCCGAGGGCACGGAGATGGTCATGCCGGGCGACAACGTCACCGCCGTCTTCGAGCTCATCCATCCGGTGGCGATGGAGCCCGGTTTGCGCTTCGCCCTTCGCGAGGGCGGTCGCACCGTCGGCGCGGGCGTCGTTGCCAAGGTTTTGGACTAGACGAGACGACGATCGTCGCGCGCTCGAGTAGAAGAGGTCTTTAATTAAAAGCGAGAAGCGCTTCGATTTTCGCGCCTCGGCGTCCGTTCGATCGACGTTTAAAACCACCCGCGCTTTTTATCCTTCTCCGCCTGCGCGTCCATCATCTTTTGCTTCAACGCCTCGCGTCCGCTCGTCGCCTTCCCTCCCTTGCTCGCCGCCTCGCGTCTCGCCCGAAACGCCGCCTTGTTCGCCTTCTTTTGCGCCAGCATCGACGACCCTCCCTGCGCCTTGAATCGATTCTTCCCGACGTTGCACGTCGGGCACCGGTACGAGTTCGGCAACTTCTTAAAGTCCCCCCCCCTGTACACGTACCCGCAGTCGACGCACACGTACGGCGTCGCGTCCACCGCCCCCCCCGCGGCGGCCCTGTTCCCGCCAAAGTTCAGGAACGCCGTCGTCGTCGTCGTCGTCGCCCGCGTCGCCCGCGTCGCCCGCGTCGTCGTCGCGCGTCCGAAAGACGTCCTCGCGTCGCGTCGTCGTCCCGCGTTCATCGACGTCGTCGTCGTCGTCGTCGTCGACATCATCGCCATCGTCGTCGTCGCCCGTCGAGTGACGTCGCGGCCGCCGATCGCCGCGCGCGACCGACCGCGACGCCGCGTCGTCTCGCGTCGTCTCGCATCGTCGCCTTCGACGCCTGTTCGACCGCATCAAAGATCACGACGCGAGCGCGAAATACATAAAATACATAAAAAAGTATAGGGTTTAGGTGGACGCGATTCGCGCGTTCGAACGCCCGTCGAGGTCGGCGCGCCGGCGGCGGATCGCGCGATCGCGCGATCGCCGCGCCGCGACGCGAGACGACGGCGCGCGACGTGCGAATCCGATCGACCTCGGCGAGCGAGACCGTCGATCGAACGGCGTTCGAACGCGCGACGGCGCGACCGGACCCGGGCGTCAAAACGCGCGACGCGCGCGACGATGATGTCGGCGATGGCGAACGCGACGGCGATGGCGAACGCGACGGCGCGGGCGACGACGACGACGACGAGGCGACGACGAGGGACGCGCGCGCGGGCGATGCGGGCGGAGACGGTGACGATCGCGCGGTGCGAGGGGGCGCGTGCCTCGCGCGCGTCGACGGCGGGCGCGAAAAGCGCGCGAGAGACGCGATCGGCGATCGGCTTAGGGCAAAAGCGCGCGGCGCGCGCGGCGAGACGCGCGGGGGGCGGGGCGATCGAGATCAACCCGAACGATCCGCCGGAGGAAGAGGTGTTCGATATGACCGAGGGAGGGCAAAAGAAGCGATGGGGGATGGTGTTCGCGCTGTTCATCGCGTTCGTGCTGTGTAACTTGGACAAGGTGAACATGTCGGTGGCCATCGTGCCGATGGCGGAGTCGTTCGGGTGGACGGCGACGCAAAAGGGCTTGGTCGCGTCCGCGTTCTTCTGGGGTTATTCGTTCACGCAGATCCCGGGTGGGTGGTTGGCGAGTAAGTACGGCGGTAAAGCCGTCTTGTTCTGGGGCGTCATGCTCTGGTCGTTCGGTACGCTCATCGCGCCGTGGTGCGCGGCGCTCGGCATGCCGGCGCTGCTCGCGTCGAGATTCTTGGTCGGTCTCGGCGAAGGCGTCGCGCCGTCCGCGGCGACCGGCGTGTTGGCGAAGGGCGTTCCGCCGAGCCAGCGATCGAAGGCCGTGACCTCCGCCTTCGGCGGTCTCGACGTCGGCTCGTTGTTGGGTTTGCTCATCGCGCCGCCGATCATCTTCCACCTCGGCGGCTGGGCCGCCGTCTTTTACTTGTTCGGCGCCCTCGGCTTCTTCTGGGGCGCGTGGTGGTTCATCTCCTACATGCGCGATTCCTCCACGGACATGAAGGAAGTCGAAACCACCGGCGCTAAGAAGGGTCTCTCCATCCCGTGGGCCGCCTTTGTGCGCAACCCGCAGTTTTGGGCGCTCACCGTCGCGCACTTTACGTGGAACTACTTTTCCTACGGCTTGCTCGCGTGGTTGCCGTCCTTCTTGGCGAGCGCCATGGGCGTGACTTTGTCCAAGTCGTCTTTCCTCTCCATTCTTCCTTACTTGTCCACCGTCATCGTGACCGCGCTCATCGCCCCACTCGCCGGTGAACTCGAGGCGAAGAAGAAGCTCACGCGAACGCAAATTCGCAAGGGCTCGCAGACGCTCTGCTTTGGCGTCGGCGCCGTGACGCTCACGATGATTGGCTTGATCGTGAACGCCACCCCGGTGGCCGCGGTGACGAACCAAACCATCGGTATGGTTGTCGGTCTCCTGTCCGTCACCTTCGGCTTCGCCGCGTTCATCCGCACTGGTTTGTTCTGCGGTCACCAAGATCTTTCGCCGAAGTACGCGTCCATCATGTTGGGCGTCACCAACACGGCGGCGGCCATCGCGTCGACTCTTTCCACCTTCTTCACCGGTCTTTTCCTTTCCATGACCGGCGGCAACTGGGCGTACTCCTTGTTCTTCCCGATCGCTGCCCTTCAATTGGTTTCCGTGTTCGTCTTCCTCATCTGGAAGTCCGACCCGGTTGACTTCGACGCCGTCGCCTAAGTCAAGCCGGCGCAAGTTTTGGCCTAAACATACGCGTCGAGGACGTTCGATCTTCCGCCGAGCGTTTGTGGCTCGCACTTCCCTAGCGAGAAGTGACGGCGCGGGCATCGTAATGATGCGCCGCGTTGCGTTGATTAATTGCACACATAGAATTCTGCAATCAATATTTACTTCAAGAAACCTCGACGAAAAAGCGAACGCGAACGAACCGAAAACTGTGTTTGTGATGCATCATAATTAAATCGATTGACGAACGATGACTCGAAAGCGCTTGCTCGATCGGACGAGAAAGCGGACGACCCAATCCATCGTTTGCCCTAATAGACTTCGTGCTAAACGAAGTGGTCGATAAATTTCAATTGTCCCTTCGAAAAAAAAACGCACTCCTTCTCGGCGAGAAAGACGGGCGGAATTATTCCGCAGCCTTGGCGGCAGCCTTGGCGGCGTTCTTTTGTTGCTTGAGGTAGAAGGTGTAGACCGTGGAGACGACGACAGCGGCGAAACCAGCGATGTACTTCCAGTTGAGTTCCTTCGGGAAGAGGGCGAAGGAGATCACGATGGAGAGCACCTTGCGGAGCGACTTCACGATTTCAGCCTCGGTGGCACCGAAGTACTTGATGAGGGAGAGGATGAAAGACACGGAAGAGTAGCCCATGACGGAGAAGGCCATGATCATCGGCACCACTTGCGGGTTCGCTTGAGAGAAAGCGAGCGCCGGAGCGAGGCCACCGGACGCGATGAGCGGGACGAGACCGTACGCGGTACCGATCAAGGACGCGTAGCAGAGCACTTCCTGCGTCGTCGACGGGGTTTCGCAACGGAAGAAGTTCTTCTCCTCGAAGTTAGCGCAGATCGCATCGACGCACAAGGCGGCGGCGATGAGCGCAACACCGATCGGTGCGAACGCCGGGGAGGACGCGACGTCACCGAGGGTGAAGAGGACGATGCCCGCGACGAGAATCGCCGCCGACAACCACTCCTTCCAGTTGTACTTCTTGCCGACGATCAAGACGGAGAAGGCCATGACGGGGATGATCTTCGCGGACTTGAACACGATGCGGGTGGCGTAGTTCAAGTAGGACAACGCGTAGTTGGTCAAAGCCATACCACCGTAGGTGTACACGGAAAGAATACCGTAGTTCTTCCAAGAACCCTTACGGGAGTCTTTGGTGAGCTTCATCTCGAGCGCGCCGCACAAAAAGTACGTAAACGTCGTCAAAACCGTCATCCACGCCGAGAACTTGAAGCCCGGAATGCGGAACACGCCCTCTTGAAGCGCGGCGAAACCGAGCGCGGAACCGAGGGAACCGGCGGCGAGAATCGCGAAAGAGATCCCTTCGCCCTCCGGCAAGGTCAACCCGAACACCTTCTTCGGTTCGCCCGGCGCGGCTTTCGCCACACCACCGGCGCGACTGCGACGTTCCGAAAACGCGCCTCCTCGTCAGTCTTCATCCCCTTTCCTTCGCACCCTCCGGCACCGCGTCTCTCCCGCACCGCGTCTCGCCCTCGCGCCCTCTCTCTCTCTCGCGTCGACGGCAAACCCTCTCTCTCTCTCGCGCGCGTTCACTCATCCCCCCCCCCCGCGTTC
>MDSW01133990.1_pt1 | contig 12918 bp, 10 predicted proteins | sample 811171 | NCBI WGS metagenome assembly MDSW01 (sample SAMN05326641, study PRJNA326480) | marine metagenome | isolation source: seawater | place: Atlantic Ocean: North West | collected 2012 | reverse complement strand
GACTTTTAGGACTCAGTGCCGCCATGGGACTGGTTCACATCATCCGAGAACACGTACCAGCCACCGACTACTTCAGAGATCCCAGCGTAGACCTAAGAACCGTTTTGGCCGCAACCTTGGTCTTAATCGTGGCGGGTGTCCTTTCCGGTGTTGCACCAGCCTATCGCGCCGCCCAAGTCAGTCCTGTTGTAGCCTTGAGGGACGAATAAGTCATGGCGCAATTTGATACAGACCGCTTCAATGAAGTGTTGCAAGTCCTTAGCCAAAATAAGCTGCGGACCTTTCTCACTGCTTGCGGCGTGTTTTGGGGCGTATTCATGTTGATATGCATGCTCGGTGTTGGAAATGGGCTACAAACTGGCGTTGGACAATCCATGGGCGGTATCGCCACCAACGCCATGTGGATTTGGGGCAGCTCCACGTCCAAGCCCTATAACGGCTTTCAACCGGGGCGATACATTGGATTCAACAGCGACGACGTCAAAGCCATCCGAACCTCCATTGAAGGGGTTGAGTATGTATGCCCACGAGACCAATTGGGTGGATACCGCAGCGGCGCCTCGGTCCGCCATGGTGGAAAATCAGGCAGCTTCAGTGTTCGAGGCGATGTCCCGGAAATGCGCTTGGTCCAGCCCCAAACTCTGGTTTCGGGCCGTCATCTCAATCAAATCGATATGGACGAGAAACGTAAGGTAGCGGTCATTGGGCAAGGCGTAGCCGAAGAGCTCTTTGAATCCGATGCGTCGGCCATAGGCAAACAGATTGCCATTCAGGAGTCCTATTTTATGGTGGTGGGTGTCACCAAGCCCAAACAAAGTGGGGACATGGCCGAGCGAGCCCTTCGGAGTATTTCTGTGCCACTTTCCGCGTTTCAATTGGCCTTTAAGCGCGGCAATCGCATTGGTTGGTTGGCGGTAACTGCATTGCCCGAATTCTCAGCATCAAAAATCGAAGACCGCGTCAAAACCATGCTTAAAACGCGTCACGATGTAGCGCCCAGTGACTCTTCAGGTGTTCGCAGCTGGAACTCGGAAAAAGAATTTCGCAAAATCGAATCGCTCTTTTCCGCCATTGAAATTTTAAGCTGGTTTGTTGGCTTGATGACCCTTTTGGCTGGCGTACTGGGCGTGAGCAATATCATGCTCATTGCCGTCAAAGAACGAACCAAAGAAATTGGTCTTCGCCGGGCGGTTGGCGCACGCCCTGCTTCCATTGTTGCCATGATTGTCCAAGAAAACGTCGCACTCACCTCGATTGCCGGCGTCAGTGGACTCATCGCCGCGGTCAGCGTCCTCTCGGCATCGGGGCAATTGTTGGGTGAATCGTCATCCATCATGCGCGCACCCGCGGTTGACCTCAATATCGCCATTTGGGCCACGGTTATCCTCGTCTTTTTAGGACTGATTGCCGCCATCATGCCCGCACGAGCCGCTCTCAAAATTAACCCCATTGAAGCTTTAAGGATGGAGTAGATCCATGAATAACAAAGGTCTTCTATTTTTCGTCATCTTGTTGATTACCGGTTTTTTCGGTGTGGTCGGCAAACTCTATCTGGATTCCGTGGAAGCACCGGTCGAGGTGGAACTGACGAAACCTGAAATCCGAGACATCGTGAAAAAGACAGTTGCCACCGGCAGCATCACCCCAAGACGCGAGGTCGAAGTGAAGCCTCAAATTTCCGGTATTGTTGCAAAGGTACACGTTGAGCCAGGCCAGGTGCTTAAAAAAGGTGACCTGATTGTGACCATTCGCGTGGTACCGGATGTGGTTCGAGTCAACGATGCCGAGGCCAAGCTTCGCGCAGCTCAGCTCAACGAGAAAAACGCAAAAAGCGAGTTTGAACGCTTCAGCCAGCTTAAAGAGGTTATTTCAGAGAGCGAGTTTGCGGCGCAAAAGCTTTCCTATGAACTACGCCAACAAGAGCTGCGAACCGCTCAAAGCCATCTCCAACTGGTTCGAGAAGGTGTTGCCTCTGGTTCGTCTGCCGCATCCAATGAAGTGCGAGCAACCATTGACGGCATGGTCCTCAACGTTCCGGCCAAAGAAGGTGCATCGGTTGTAGAGAGCAATGCATTCAACGCCGGTACTACCATCGCAACCCTTGCCGACATGACCGACATGGTCTTCATTGGCTGGCTGGATGAAGGCGACGTTGGCAAAGTCAAAGAAAGCATGACCTTAGATATTAAAGTCGGCGCATTGGGCGAGCAGAATCTCAGCGGAACGCTTGAGCACATCGCGCCAAAAGCCAGCAACAATGAAGGCGCCATTCAATTTGAAATCCGCGCCGCCGTAGAGGTTCAAGACGCTGTATTCCTGCGAGCCGGATACTCAGCCAACGCGAGCATTGTTTTAGACAGCCGAAACCAAGTTCTCACGCTCAACGAGCGGGTCCTTCAGTTTGACGATGGCAAAGCCTTTGTGGAAATCCCCACCGGCCCTGAAACCACAGAAAAGCGCTATTTAGAGCTGGGCCTCTCCGATGGTATTCACATCGAGGTCAAAGACGGACTCAAAGAAGGCGTAGAAGTGGTTGTACCGGGAGATATTGGCTAATTCGTAGCCTCGGTACTCTCAAGTCTAGCTCAGAACTCTCTTCTGTGGCAGGTAAGCCTCTATCCAAGGACCCACGGGGAGTTTCATGAATACCGTTGCCATCAGCTTCATCGTCTTCCTATCGTGTTTTCTGGGCGTGGGCATTTATGCCTCCACCCGCAAACAAACCAATACCGCCGACTACTTGGTGGCCAGCCGCAGTGTGAATCCTTGGCTGATGGCTCTATCGGCCGTGTCCACCAACAACAGCGGCTTTATGTTTGTGGGTCTCATTGGTTCTACATTTACCGAAGGCTTCTCATCCATTTGGCTCATGGCTGGATGGGTATTCGGTGATTACCTGGGCTGGCTCTCGGGCGTTCCTGAAAAACTGCGCCGCCGCTCAGAAGAACTCGGGGCGGTAACTATCCCCTCCTTTCTTGGCAAAGGACTTACGGGCGGCCGCAGCGTCACCATCATTGGTGGTCTCATCACGCTCATTTTTCTAAGCATCTACGCCGCTGCTCAGCTCACAGCTGGGAGCAAAGCACTCACCGCTCTCTTTGGGTGGGACCATGCCGTAGGTGCTATCCTGGGCGCCCTCATCGTCATGGTCTACTGCTTTGCCGGCGGCATCCGTGCCTCTATCTGGACCGATGCGGCGCAATCGGTGGTCATGATATTCGCCATGGTCATGCTCTTTGCAGTGGCCCTGGCCGAATGCGGCGGCTGGAGCGGTATGGTGAGCACCCTGGAGGCCATCGACCCCAACCTAGTAGCCATCTTTCCCACCAACCTCCCCTGGGGTCTGGGACTCTTTCTATTGGGCTGGCTGGCCGCTGGCCTAGGCGTGGTAGGACAGCCCCACATTATGATCCGCGCCATGACCCTGGACAATCCCGACAACGCCAACAAAGCGCGCAAAATATACATCGCCTGGTATGTGCTCTTCGCGGCATCTGCTGTAGGCGTGGGACTTGCGGCTCGAGCGATTCTGCCGGGCGGGGAAGGCTTTGACACCGAGTTGGCCATGCCCATGCTCGCCCAAGAACTCTTGCCAAGCGTTTTGGTTGGACTGGTTTTGGCTGGCCTCTTTGCTGCTACCATGTCCACGGCCGACTCTCAGCTTCTGTCCTGCTCCGCAGCTATCACACAGGATATTTTTCCCCAATACGCTCAGAACTACCAAATGGTTAAAATGGTCACCATTGGCATCACCTTGGGCATGCTCGGAGTGGCGCTTAGCGGCGGAAGCGTATTTGGTTTGGTGGTACTGGCGTGGTCCAGCTTGGCCTCGGGGCTGGGTCCTCTTTTGGTCGTAAGAGCTCTAGGCAAAGATGTATCGGGGACCGTTGGCTCGGCCATGATGCTCTCGGGCATTGTCGCGGTTTTGGTCTGGCGCTATGGCCTGGGCTTGTCCGGTGCCATGTACGATGTGCTGCCCGGCATGGCTACCGGCTTTATTGTCTACGCCATCAGCCAAAAGGTGTCACCGGCATCCCAGCAGACCTCGTAACGGGGCCATGGGTTGAATCTCTATGGCTACATCCCCTATCTAGCTTACATGACCGATCTCACCCTAGAGTCCCTTCTGCAACGCCTCATGAACCGCTTGGCGGCTGCGCCAAAAACGCGAGATGAACCTTGGCGAACGCCCGGCCTTGCTACTCTGGACACAAACGGTTTCCCATCACTGCGAACCGTTGTCTTACGCGGCTACGAAGATAACTACCTGGAGTTTCACACCGACATCCGCTCGGCCAAATGGGAAGAGCTTACCAAGGAGTCGAGCGCTGCATGGTGTTTTTGGGATCCGCAGAGCAAAGAACAGCTTCGTATCCAAGGCCGCTGCATACTCCACCATCAAGACGCCCTCACGGCACAAATTTGGGAGTCTCTTCCCAGTCATACTCAGGCGAGCTACGGCGCCTCGTCCGCGCCAAGTACGTCCATTGAAGCAGCTGAAGATTTCGAATTCATAGCTGAACTGGAACAGGCCAACTTCGGCGTCATTCGGTGTGCCGCAACATCCATGGACTGGCTCCAATTGGGTAGGCCCAAACACAAACGGGCTCAGTTTACTTTGGATAACTCATGGCAAGGTCGCTGGGTCGTACCTTAAGCGGTTTAAGGCGTGTGGCGCATCAGCATCACAAAGCCCACAACCACGGCTACCGCTTGAACACTGAAAATCCGAACACTGAGTTTGTGCAACACATCAAAACGTTTACCAGCCGCTTCATCTCCACTTAAGCTTGCATCGCGGGCACGATTGATCGCAGGTGTTAAGACTCGGTCACTCAGTAGAAAAGCCAGGCCAACCAAACCAAAGGTCAATGCCGCCAACGGGACCGACTGAAAAGCCAAGCCGGCGGCAATCAATGCCACAATCAAACCAAAGCGATAAAAGCGTGGAAAGACCCGGCGTAGAAAAGCTCCGCCCTGCTCAGGCTCGAGAACTTGAAACACCAACGGCGCTATCACTGCCGCAAAAAAGACCATGGAGCCAATAAGCGCACCACTGACAAACAAACTACCTTCAAACATACCAGACCGCTTTCCTTGAAGCCCACGAGCCCGAACCCGTCTCCTAGCAGCGCATAGTGGTTGGGTCCAGCCACCGACGCGCTGCTCTTAGCCTTCGCCCCCAATTTTTGCCAATCATAATAGAGCTAAGATCCAGGCCGAAAAACAGTTCAAGCCAAGACTGGGTCAAGATTCGATAGCCGGTAAAATCACGCCGGCCTCGTATTCGCGAAAAGACTTCTGAATGCCTTGGTCAACGGTGTAGATGGGCCGATAGCCCAACACTTCTTTGGCCTTGGTGCTTTTGAACACATAACTCATGCATGTATCGAGCATGGCCGGTGAGCAGATCGCCAAATCCCCTACTTTATCTGGCGTAAGTTTAAACGGAACCATGCGCTGCATGGTTTCCACGCCGTGGGCCAAAAGCCGCACAAAAACAAAAGGCATGTAGTTGATTTTTATGTCCGGCACGACAGCCTTGGCGCTGAAATAAAAATCTTCGCTGCTCATGGGATCTTCATTCCCCACACAAAAAGCATGACCAGCCACGGCCTCGTTACCGTCTTGCATGGCCCGCTCCAAGAGCAAATGTCCCCAGGCCACATTGTCCACAAACACATAATCCATATAAGCGCGTGGCTTCACCATCATGGCTTGGCGGTCCTTGAAAAGACGCTCCAAATTCATTTTGTCGCGTCGTCCAAAAATACCGGAACAAGGCCGAATGCTGCCTGTCACCATGCCACCTCGACCGTTGGCATTTAAGACCCGTTGCTCGGCCAGCGCCTTGGTCCAACCGTAATGATTGGGACTGGTAGTTCGGTCTACATAAGGGCTTTCTTCTGTCATCTCCATGGTCACCAAAGTTGGCGCAGCACAGACATTGGACGTGCTGGTATGCACCAGGCGCTTCACACCTTCGGCCTGACACGCTTCCAGCACTCTATCGGTGCCACCTACATTGATGCGCTCGGAAAGCTCGGCATAAACCGGTAGCCGTTCAAAATAGCGAATAATCGCAAACGTGCAGTAAACCGTATCGATACCACTGCACGCCGCCTGAATATCTGCAAGCTTGGTTACATCTCCTTGGACGTATTCCAAACCAGGATGGTCGCGAAGCTCCGGGGCCAATGCATTCGGATCGATATCAAAAGCCCGTACGTGCTTCTCGCCTCGTAGCAAGAGTGCATGAATCAGTTTGCTGCCAAGAAACCCTGTTCCCACCACCAAATAGCGGTCACCGGTAGCAGGACATGTATCTTTCAGAAGCTTCTCGAAGTCGACAGTACTGTCATCGGGTAAAGACGTGTCGGGCTGACGGATATTGGCTTTACCATTGCCGGGCATAGGCCAGAAAATGAGAACCAGAATTATCAATCCAATTGCTAAACCGACCAATACTCTCCCCTTTGGTGTGCCCGCGAGCATTCAAAGTCTAGCCCAGCCAAAGCAGCACGCGCGAGGGATTAAGCTCTAAGAATTGTAAAGACCTGTGTGGCTAGCTTTCCTGTGGTTTTTTGAAGCCCATTCTTTCCAGAATCAATGGCAAAAAGAGTAAGTCCGTCACCAAAGCTGTCGTCAAAATAAGCGCGGTCATGATGCCAAAATACATATTCGGAATAAAATCAGCGAAGGCCAAGGTACCAAAGCCACTGGCCAAAATGATAGTTGTGGCAATAAGCGCCGGACTGGTGTGAGAGAAAAGCTCAACCAATGCATCGCGATGGCCAAGTCCTCGACGAATCAAACGGTTGTAGTTGGCCAAAATATGAATGGTGTCGTCCACTGCAATGCCCAAACAAACACTCATCACCAAAACCGTTCCGATGTCCAAAGGCTTCTGGAAGAGGAAAAAATAAGCTCCTCCAAAGAGCAACGGAAGGCAGTTGGGCACAAGGGCTATGAAACCTATGCGAACCGACCGAAAAACAACCATGAGCAAAATAGTCACCAGCACCATGGCAATACTGATGGAGCGAATAAATGATTCGACTACATAAGAATTCATCGCCTGATAAATTTCACCCTTGCCAACTGCCACCACATCAAGGCCCAGCTCATAGCCTTTAGCTAAAATGACATCCCGCTCACGCAGATAACTTTCAGAGTCTACAATGGTCCAGAGCACGGTGACGCGCATGGCATCATTGCGAACCGTCACCTGGTGATTGATGTCCATACCCTGCGGCAAACTCATGGTGTAGAGAAAGAGTTCCTGACTCACAGCCTCTTTCGTATCAGGGATTTTGTAATAATCTTGATTGTCCCCGTGTAAAGAACGGTTGGTCGCCTTCAAGACATCAAGTATTGAAACCGCCTGGCGAACATAAGGAAGAGACTCGACCCACTCCTGATACGCCTCCACCTTGGCCAAAAATGCGGGGTCTTTCACACCGTCTTCTTCACTGGCGCGAATCACCAGGTTAAAACCACCGGTTCCCCCCATGGCTTCCACCAAAAAATCGTTGGCATCGCGCACTGGATAACCTGGGGCAAAATATTTAAAGGGGTCTGCATTCACCGAGTTCTTTGTCGATGCAAAACTCGACAAGATAGCAAGAACCACAAAGGTAAAGAAAATAGGTTTGCCAAAGCGTTCTAAGAAATTAGCGAATTGCTCTGACCGCCGCTTATATCGAGCCGAAGTATCCGCACCACGTTTTGTCTGCGCCATCGGCGCCAACACCAACAAGGGGCCTAAAACAAAATAGGTGAAAAACCAGGCCAACAAAACACTCAAACCGGCGACCACCCCTAATGTAGCGAGGCTCTTTAGGCTGGATGTTGCAAAACTAAAAAATCCAATACTGGTCGAAATACTGGTCAAAATGGTTGGCTGCAGATTCTTAAGCAGTGTGTAGCGAGTTGCCTCCAGAGCATTCATACCCTCATCGCGGCCCTGCCTAAACACCACCAACACATGCACTGCATCCGCCACGCCGATGGCAATGACAATTTGAGGCAAAATTCCACTCATGCTGGTCATGGGGAAGTTCAACCAACCCAAAAGGCTAAACGCGCCCACGAGTGTGCAAATGACCACGCTGAAGGCTAGGAAAATTCCGCGAATACTCTTCAGAGCAATTCCAAGCCAGAGAACAATCAAACCAATCACAATGGGAATGAGGCGCTGCAAGTCATTTTGGGTTGCCTCCTGAAACCCACCGGTCACAGCCGGACCACCATACACATAGAGTGTGTGGTCACTGCGCTGCAGCTTCTCGTTTAACTCTCGAGCGGCCTTTACAATGGGTAAAAGAGGTATTTGGGTATCGATACTGGGGCGAAGTGCTCCATAAAGAAGCGCAGTTTTACCGTCCCGGCTTATCAAATAATTGGGGATGGTCTCGTGGTCCAATGCAATTTTGCGACGCGTATCGAGGAGTTCCTGAGTGAGCGGTTCATCCTCGGGAATCAAAGGCTCCACCAAAATGTCGTCACCTTCGGCGTGAACCCAAGAAAAATTCGTTAAGGAGCTCACCCGAATGATATCAGGCAAGAGCCACATCCCTTCCGTCAGTTCACCGAGCAACTCAAGGCTGTCCTTGTCAAAAATACCGGATGGGCTGTGAACGACGATAATCAAGGAATCATCATTCCCAAATTGACGCTCGAATTTCTCAAATGCCAATAACTTTGGGTCCTCGGCGTAAAAAAATCCCGTATGGGTAAAATCGGCGGTGATAAACCGCATGCCAGGCAGCAGCAGCAGAGCCAGCACAAACCCCGCCAGAAGATAACGCTTAGGATTGTTTATGATTGAGTCTACAAAGCGTTCCCCGAACGCTGACGAACCCTTCAGGCTTTGCATGGCACTTCCTTCAAACGACAGGAGTCGATGCTACAATACCTCATTCGCGGGTTTAAGAAATAGGCATCCCAGTTTCAGTCATGCCCCTATAAGCGTAGAGTGGAAGCCCCTAAGCCAAAAGCTAGGGAATCATAGGTGCCATAAAGGGTTCCAAAGCATCCAATTTCCACTGTTCAGGGGAAATCCAATCATCTTGCAAGATACCACCGGTATCCGCAGAATTTGGATTCAAGCACCAAAAGGTCCAAGAATAATCGTTATCCATGTATTGCAGGAAAGTCTCAAACCACACGCCCATGGCGCCGCCGTTTGAATCTGCGTTTCGGATTCCAAATTCACCAATCAAAACATGACCCAAGTTTTCGTTCATCACGAATCCAAAATACTCGTCCCAAATTCCAGGCATATTTCCCGGAAACGAACCATCTCTAAACCAAGGCTGCTCGTAAACCTCAGGGCCATACTCATGCGCCGAGTAAACCAATTTATCCATATGGGTAATTGCAATAGGGGCAGTTCGAATGCCCTTCAGATTACTTCCCCACCAGTAATAGTCGCCATTCACACTCTCGACGCCTTCAACAATAATCAAAACATCTGGATTGATTTCGTGTACCGCATTGGCACAGCGCTCGGCCGCCCGATTCCAATCCACACTGTTGTCACCCGTACCCCAAGCCGCTTCGTAATGGGGCTCGTTATTCAAGTCGAATGCTACAACCGTGTCATTACCCGCATAACGTTCAGCCATCATCTCCCAGTCGGCCACCCACTGCTCATCGCTTACGGTATCGGTGTACCAGAGCCCTTCATTCACATAGCCATCGACCTCGCGGGAATGATTGTCCAAAATAATTTTTAGACCAAGTTCGCCAGCGGTCTCGATAATGGTGTCCATCGCTTCAAGAGGCGTCTTCCCCATGAGATCTGGGTCGACTGTGTCCACGGCTGCCGTCACCCGCAACATGTCGTTGCACCACGGCAATCGAATGCTGTTGAAACCCATCTCAACAATTTGCCCCAACATACTTGCATGCGTTCGCTGCCAGAGTCCGTGCGGCAAATAAGTCGATGTCTCAAAACCGAACCAGTTGATTCCCGTCAACCGAACTTGATTACCATTGGAGTCCACCAAAGTGTTCTCAACACGCGAGAGAAAATTTAACCCATCATCTGGACCTGTGTCGGTAGTAGGATCTGGGTCAGGATCTGAGCTTGGATCTGGGTCCGTTGCGTCGCTCTCATCTGAGCTGTCTGGGGTCGAAGGGTCATCGACCGAATCGGGCTCAGATGGATCTGACGAATCATCGCAATTACAAGGTCCCCAACCACTGCCATCGGATAGACAGGTATGTGTGCCTCCAGAAACGGCACCTGGACAATCACAGGCCACTTGCCGCTCAGGCTCGCACACGCCCTCTTCAGATCCTGAACAGGCTACAAGAGCTGCCAAAAGAAAAGCGAGAGCTGGAGCATACTTCAATTTAATCAGACACTTAGGCGACATGAGGCAATACCTTTTTCGATTCAGGGGGAGAGTTCGTCACCCCTGAGTTCCCGCAGCCCAGCTTCACCTTCGGTTTTTTTTCAAGAAAAGAAAGAATCCCTAATCCCCCGCCGTTGTTCGACTTATGGCGTGTATAGCCCATCCTTAATCAGCTGTTCAACATGCTCTTTCATGGTAACCCGCAAGGGCTTGTACTGCACCCCTAATCGCTCAATGCTTCGGGTGTTATCCATTTTCAAGGGAATGCCAATGTTGCGTGAGACGTGCTTCCAAGAAAAGCCCATCAGCGGTCCAAAGATATATCCCATGAACTTCGGCACCTGGCGCTTAGGCAGCTTCAACTTTAACTCGACATCTTCTTTGAGGCCCGCAACCACTTCCATCACACCTGTCTCTTTACAAGACAGAATATGGCGTCCTTCGGCATCTTCTCGAATGGCCGCTTCCACGTGCGCAAAAGCAACATCACGAACATCCACCCAAGCTGTATAAAATTCCATCATACCGGCGGCGAACTTGCCGTTGATAAGGCTTAAGAGAAAATCGATACTGGCCGAATCATTACGCGAAGTAAGCGAGGGACCCATGACAAAGCCAGGATTAATCGTCGCCATATTCCAGCGGTCCTGAGCCTTACACATCTTCCAGGCTTCTTCTTCCGCCAGCCTCTTAGAATAATTGTAGGGAGCATGGTCAATACTGCTGGTTTCGTTCCAATGCTCCTCGGTGAGTACCCCACCTTTAGCCGCGCACTCAGTGGTATCGCCGAAAATAGCCACCACCGACGATGTTAAGACCACGCGCTTCACGGTATCTGTGGCGTTCACCGTATTGAGTACATTGCGCGTTCCTTTGAGAGCTGGGTCAATCAAGCTTTTCTGTGGATCCTTGATTTTGCCAACGAGAAAAGGCGACGCAGTGTGAATCACCACTTCATTGCCTGCAATGGCCTCGGCAAAATCTCCGTCGACCAATAGGTCTGCTTTAAAGAGCTTCAATGTGCCGGGAAGCTCCTCACCCATTTTCTTAAGGTGCCCGACCTTCTTTTCGTTGTCAGGATCTCGAACCGTGGCATGAACCGTTGCACCGCGCTCAAGTAGCTGTTGCACAACATGACCGGCCACATAACCAGTGGCTCCCGTAACCGTGATGGGGGTTTGAATGGGAAATGACATGGAGAACTCCTTCACAACGTATGTGCCTCTTGTGGCAGTGAACAAACATCTGCGGTGCTATTGAAGAATACAAGGCACCCAGAAGCAAGCTTACGATAGAATAAGACGAAATCTTGAGGATTCATTGAGCCAGCATATTTCCGGACGCCCCTTTTGGAATAACTCAAAAGAGCAAGGAAAGACCCAATTCCGGTAGCCAGCGGCTGCAGGATACACCGAGTTCAGGAATGGATTCACAGCTCAAATCATACTCAAATACGACACCGCCGGAGGCCATTACATTTCGCGCTAAGTCCCAGCTAAGGCCAATACGGGCCCCAAGGCTGTCAGTATCATCCACACCCTTGATAAATGCGTGCTTATAAAAACCACCCACGTAAGGCATAAAATCACCCAATTGCGTAACGGTGTAGCGAATGCCCGGACTCAACACGAACAAAGACGGGTCGCCTACGAACCAAAGCTCTGTATCCAGCTCAAGTTCCAGGCCATCCAACACAAAAAATCCCAAGCCCGGACCCAGAATAAAATAGCGCTGGTCGCCGAGCGCCCCGGTGCCCACACCCAACGAAGCCCGAACCGTACCTTCTTCAAAGTAAGTGGCCTGGGCAGGAACGGCACTTAAACTCATAAATAGAGTCAGGACCACAAACACACTCTTCATCTTGATCGTCCGCATTGGAGCTGCCATCTTCAAATCCTTCATTGGTCGCTAAAGAGTAGCACCCATCCGAGAGGATGCTAAGATTTTCCACTCATTGAAAAGTGGACTGAAAGGCAAACTGTCGCATGCTAAAAACAATCTTACGAGCCGGCGTTCTAGCTCTTTTCTGCTCTGGGTCGATTGCTTGCTCAGAAACTCGAGTCCACCCCATGGGCACCCTGCCTGCCTGCGAAACCATCAGCACCCAAGAATCAAATCTTGAATCTATAGACATCACGGGATTTTCTGCATCTGCTGTTCTGGATGCACTGAGTGAACCGCGCACCGCCACCGTCACCTATTTAGACGGCAGCAACTCCGTCCTCACCATCACTCTGAACTATACAGATGGCGCCATCCAATTGGTTGAGCGGGCTGACACACAATTCGAACCTGACTGGTACCCAGAAGAGCCTTGTCTAAGCCACATCGATATTGAAGCCACACTAATCTTATCAAGCGATGATGGAGCTATCGATTTTACGGAACCCGTGAACCTGAAAGCTTATCAAGTAGACTATATTACCACCGCCCGTGAGGTTCTATCAGGCGCACTCACTGGCCTACTTGAAGCATCGTCTCTCAACCCAAGCGAAAACGACCGGATCAGATATTATCTGGACACCGCCTGGCTCCAAGACAATGTCACCGGCAG
>MDSW01202658.1_pt1 | contig 12919 bp, 10 predicted proteins | sample 811171 | NCBI WGS metagenome assembly MDSW01 (sample SAMN05326641, study PRJNA326480) | marine metagenome | isolation source: seawater | place: Atlantic Ocean: North West | collected 2012 | reverse complement strand
GCCTCTTGGCCGACTTCCACGTCTTCAAGTATGGGTTGACGGAAGACGATGTGGCCGGGCTTTACAGTTCGGGCACCATGCCGCTGGTCGCCGACGACCGACCAGCGCCCGTGCTGTCCAACCCGCCAGTCACACCAGAAGATGTTGGGCGTTGTGTGGATGACGGCGACCCGGTTGTATTCACACCGTTGGCACTCGCAGCAACGCCGGCGCAGTCGCATGTGTACGATCTTTCCTGTGACGCGGCGGGCACTACCTGTGTGTGCTTTTCTTTGCCTCCACCCTCCCCGCCGAGCCCCTTTGCGCCCGGCTACGACACTCCGCTCAACCACATGGAGGTCTGGGTCTCGCGCGAGCGGGCGCGATGGGGCACGCGAGCGGCGCAATTCGAGATAGATGACGTGGGACCCGACGGTCGCATTGTGCTGCGACTCACCGAAGGATCTGGTACGTTTTCATTGGATCATGCCGAAGGGCGCTTCCTTTTTCTGCGCGGCTTCCACAACCAAAACCCAGACCAGCAGCTGAAGATTGGCAGCGTGCGCACCTACCGGCGCATAGGACGACGCCTGCAGGAAGAGGAGGAGCAAGAGCTTGAAGAGGAGACAGAGTACCTTGTCTACGAGCCAGAGCCGCCACCGTCTTCACCGCCGCCGCCGCCCGACCTGGCCGCCCTCATGCTCATGGATCTGACGACGTTGATTTGTAACACGACGAACGAAGAGGATCACCACATGTTTGCGCAGGAGGCAGCGTCTGTCTGGGCCAACGTGCGCGACCCGGAAGGCCTGCATTGCTACGACTGCGAGCATCATGTGCCGGTGCGGTGCGAGCGCTTCTTTGCAATGTTGATCACCAGGCAGTCGGCGCGCACTGCTCGACGCGCCCAGCAGCGCGCTTCTGCGCGCGCTCATGTGGAAGCGCAATACAAGGAGTCCATGATGGAGCACATGGACAAGAGTTGTTGTCGTCGGCACGTTGTGACCGGTGAAGTCGATTGCAGTCGCAATTACTGCATGGAGGCGCAGAAGGCAGCAACCAGGGCAAAGACAGCACGAGTCCTTCGCCAGCTGCATGAAAGTGGGCATGAGGAGGCGCAGCTCGGGCTGGCGCAGCTCCTGGCGACGGACGGGTTGAGCCGCTACCACCACCCCCATGAACCCTGCCGCAGCGGCAATCTGTCGCTTCTCTCCAACGAGTGCTTCTCCGAGTCGTTGATCCACCACGTGCTCAAGAAGCACGACATGAAGCGCGATGAGATGGATGCGTATTTGGGCAAGGCGGGCCTGGATTTGACGCAGATTGTGCTTTCGACAATGGGCGTCAAGCAGACGATCAGTGAGAAGACGCAGAATTGGTGGCGGTCCAAGCAGGATGTCGGCCGCCGCATGCAGGAAGAATACGAACAGCGCCAGAAGCAACCAAAACGCAGAATGTCAACACGCGCTGCACCCAAAACCAATGCTGGCGTTCGTGAATTCAAGCGCGACATGCGCTCCTACCTCAACAAATCGGCGGTGCATGCGCGCAACCTCCAACGACTGGGTGGCAGGAAGACGCGCGGACGCCAGCCGCAGGTCCACAGCTTCTTGGATACAATCTCTGCAGTGGTGTCGCAGCAAAGCTCCATGTTCCGGACATTTCTACACGGCGGTCGCAAACTTGCCGATTCGTGGGGACGGTTTCCAGGCCGCAAGAAGCAGGTGGCACTCACACCCAAGCCGACTCCTGGCAAGAAGCACATCAAAGGCTGGTTCGATCACGTCGAGTCGCTGGTGCACGAAGGCCGACGGCTCGACGAAAACTTTGGCTCGGGCATCACCGTGCCGCCCACCGCGCCCGACTGGCTGCTGCAGCTCGACTGGCCAGGAATTGCCGAAGAAACGCACCGCATCGCCAAGGTGCTCAAGCGCCGCGACGCGCATGTACTCGATCACGCGCGTCGCCTCCAGCAGCTGCCGCACGGCGACGTTGCACACGAAACAGGGCATGTGTTTCTCGACATCAACGCGCCGCCTTCGGCCATCGGCAACGCGCTGCGCCGCCTCGCCGCCTGGATCACCGACGACAGCCGAGGGTTCCGCGCCTTTGAAGAGGCAGAAGCGGCGCGGCAGCTGCCACGCGCCACCACCTCCGAACCGAGCGACGTTTGGGAGGCGGTCAAGAGCGGCTGGCATCCGCTGCAGGCGGCGAAGCAGCACCTGGAAACGACCAACCGCCACCTCAACACCCGCCGCTCTCTCGCGGAGAGTCTGTTTGGCGGTGTGGCGCGCCTGCCTGCCACCACCAATGCGCCGGTCATCTCACGCTACGGATCCTACGGAAACTCGGGCGGCGGCGACATTTTCAAAGGGATTGCGCGCTACCTCTTAATGGACACCGCGCTCTGCTACCTCTACCCGATCCAGGAGAAGGACGTGGACGAATTTGGCGATGGCACAAACATCCGTATGCATCGAAGCTCGCGGCTGTGCTTCCCCGCGATTCCGATCATACCGCCGCAAGGCACCAAGTTCCGCGCATCGTTGAACCTCCCGGCCGACTACGATTTTACCGAGCTCGAGTTCGGGCGCGCGTGCAACACCGACGCGATGAAGGAAATTCTGCTGACGTTTGGGCAGCCCAACGATGTCACCTACACCCCGATCGGCCTGATGCTGCGCTTCGCCGAAGGCATTGATTCGCTCAGAAACCTCGCGCTCACCGCCAACATGGACCTCACGATTGACGAGCGCGCGGGCGCGTTGGTGTGTTCCACGGCTCAGCTCGGCGGCCTCTTGTTTGCGATCATCGCGTCGTGCTTCGCCCTGTTCGCACTGGCCTTCATCCCGGTATTTGGAGCCATTGGAGTGTGCTGCTGTCAATTGACAGCCGCAACACGACGCCGAAAGCAGCGCATCGGGGGCGGCGGCAAGAACTATCAAAGGGTCGCAGTTTAATAACAAGATAAAAATCTCGCGAACCTGTGTTCAGACGCCACACCAAGCTCTCACACCCACACACAGAAAACCCCATGGAGACACTTGGCCACGACGAGATCTCCCACATCCTTAACCTCGTTTCGCCTCTATTCACCAACACTGTTACGACCGCCTGCGCTCTTGTACAGTGCTCGAAGTTCCTGAGGGGTGCGGTCAACGCGTGGGCTCGTCCGCTGGCCGAACAACTCCAATACGAACTTGGGTATCATTGGCGCTTGTACTATACGCGGCACGTGAGACGTCGCCCGGTCCAGTTCCTGTGCTCGGAAGCCCACACGACTCGTTGGCTTGTCGAGGTGCCACTGACTTGTATTCTGGCGGTAGACTTTCGGAGCGAAAACATGGACATTCAGGACCTTTTGACGGAGCAACGCGCTCTATACCACTTCAGCAGCATCCAAGACGCATTTCAGGTTCGTGTTGGTGTTGATGAGACATTTAAAAAGTGGCGTTGGCGCAGCTGTCCGTGGTCGAAGTGGTTGGCCATTTATTCTCGAAAGGAGCGCGCTCTGAGCCTGCTCTACACGGACGAAGAAGACACGATTGACCCAGCGGTCCGCGTCGAGCAGCGTGTCGCCGTACTCAACCAAGAGGGCTTTTCCGCTGGCTTCCCGCTCCTGTTCAAGGAGAGCAGTCCGGTGCCATCGACGAGGAGCATTTGCTTCAGCGACTTGTTTCGGACCACGCATCCCGATTTGATGCTGTCACGGATGGGGAAACACCACAAGCTCACGGACGAGGAGATAGCAACGGGGGGGTTGCACGACGAAGAAGGCATGGTCTCGATTGAGGTGATGATCAAAGAGACGACAGGGCGGTATGCCCAGGTAGAAGAGGAGTGAGGGGTTAAAAGCCATAAAAAGGGGTTGGCGCGGGAAATCTACGAGCTCGCGCGAGCTCGCGCGAGCCACGGCGCGAGCCACGACTTGTCGCGACTTGAGCTTGCGAAGCCAATCGGAGCGCTCGTTGCTGCGCCGCTGCGCCGCGCCGCGCCGCTGCGTCATGGGCCGCCGGCGCGCCGCGCGCCTGGCGAAGCAGCAGGGCACAGCCTTCTCGCTCATCTCTGAGCTCCCTCCCGAGCTTCTGATGCTCGTCGCCGCGTTTGTCGACGTCGCAAGTCTTCCCGCGTTGCGGTTGTCTTGCACAGACGGACGTGCGGCGGTCGAAGTCGTGGTCCGGGACATGCGCAAGGAGAAGCAGTACTACCTCTTCCTTCGGGCCCAGTTGGTTCACGTGACCCGCTTTCATTTCATCCAATGCCACTTCATCGCAGACGCCCAGCTCCGCGCAGCGGCCGATGACTTCCTTGATGGCATCTTCGGCCTACTGGGAAAATTGGAGACTCTCTGCAAGGAACTCGGCTTCGACCCCTACTTCAAGACGCTCATTGTTGGCGTAGCGCTGTGGCTCGAGGCCTTCATCGAGGAGCGCGTCTTCGAATCGAATGAGCAGGCTTACTTGCAGTCGCTCGATCGTGATCGCGACGAGGGCAAGTCGTGGACCAAAGCAACATTGATGGGCCTGCAGACAAACGCCATCTTTCGGCATGCCTCAGCCAGCGTCGGATACAACGAAGAGTGGGAGCTGTTCATCTTCGAGAAGCTGCCGGCAATTGTAGAGCCTTCAATGCACAAGAAGCTGCTGTTCGGCAACGTGTGGGGGGCCGAGCGCGCCGCGCTCAAGTACATGGCATACCTCCAGCACGCCAAGAACCATGCCGGCCTCCAGGCCTTCTCGAAGGTGACGAACGAAAGCAGCGGCGCTCTCGCGCCGCGCTTTGAGCTTCAGGAGGATTGGTTTGGCAAGGGTCGCCGCCCTCGCGGTTACGACCCGGCTCTGCCTCTCCAGATCGTGCCCTTCCGGGGCTGAGCGCAGCAAGCACAGCGAGACAAGAAAGCTCCCTCAAGAGAGGGAAGAAGAAAGAGAGACAGAGGGAGCGGTAGGGCGGGGTGGGGGAGAGAGAGACAGAGGGAGCGGGTATTAATGAATTCTTGAAAATACTCTCCTCCTCACTTCTGCAATCCGCGCGAGTTCAGTTCACCGGCAAGGCGCCATTCTTCTTCGGCTTGCTCTTCTTCGCTGCCTCGGATTTGTCGAACAACGCTGTGGCCTTGGCGCCGTCTTCTGCCGCATACTTCGCCAGCTGACGGGGGAGGCGGGTGTTCAGCGCTACCTGGACCGACACGGGCAGGATAGACTTCTTGTCCTGGAAGGCAGCGACACGCTTGCAGTCTTGCGTGAGGTCGCCCTCGAGCGCGCCAAGCATGCCCGAGAGCGCGCGTGCCGTCTTGCTGCTCAGTGTGATCGATTTGTCGTCCTTCTCGTCCGGGTTGCCCGGGAAGACCTGCTTGCAGATTTGCGGCAGATAGGTGGCAAACAGGAGGGTGTCATCCTTCACCTTCTTGCGGACAGACTTTTTCTTGATGCCATTCTCAGTGGCTTCCTTGCTCTGCGCGTTGCGAGGCATACTTACCGCTCTACTTACTCTTATGAATAACCCTCCCCAAAACCCTTTTCGACTTAGCGATGGGTCGTGGTGCATTTTTCACTTTTTTTAAAATTGCTCGAGTAGCCGCAGCGGCACCTGGTAGACGTCTGCTGTGTGTTTCTTCCGGCCCGAGGCGCTTGGCAGCCATGGCCGGCCGTGCCGCGCGTGGCCGGTGCTCACAAAGTGCTTCAGCACCTCGAGGAGCCCGGGGTGCGCGGTGGCGAGGGCGCGCTTGGGAACCCACAAGACGCCGTTCACAATCTGGCACTTTTGAAAGTTGAGCGTCTGCACGAGGTCGGCAAGGTATGTCGACGAGCACATTGTGGAAATGCCACGCGCCTGCCGCTCGGTAAAGATCATCGGCAAGCCAAACATCAGGCCGTCGCGGGCAAAGCCGGTGTAGGCAGCCCCGTAGGAGTTTCGAGGCAGCTCGACGGTCAGATTCGCAGCGGTCAGAGCCTGAAACTCGTCCGCAAATCCTCGATAGAGCGGACTGTCCAGCTTGAAGACGTCCGAAATTTCTTGCCACGAAAACCACGACAGCTCGCACATTGCCGCTCGAATCTTGGGAAAGTTGAAGGACTCGCGGTCGATGATTTGCCGGAGAAAATCGCGCAGGGGAATGCCCACACGGAGATGCTCCGTGGCTTGCCGCACCTGCGCCACAAGGGTCGCCGATTCTTGAACAGCTTCATAGTAGGCACTCTGCGCTGCGGAGCGAGACACGATGCCTCGCTCAAGCTCGCCTGGCGAGTGCAGGAGCTGCGCTGCAATGAGCCACAGACACTGTGCGGTTGTGCTCTCGCCAATCCGTTCCACCGCAAATTCATACTCGCGCAGCGGTGCGCAGAATGTGGCGGGCGGCAGGCGCACCGCGTCGTCTGCGAACACAGTTCCGGCGCGCAAAATGCGCCGCTCTGGCGCGAGCGGCTCCGAGTTTGCGAGGTAGAAGAGCACATCCGCCAACGCGAGGTGTGCAAACGCGCCGGAGGATGCGCGCCAGGTGTCGACCGCGGGCCAAAATGGGCCAGGGTGTCGCTGCATCACTGCCACATGCAGCTTCTGCAGGTGCGACCGCGCTGCGTTCACACCCGCAAATCCGACCTCTTCGTCGAGGTGGGGTATCACAGCAAGGGCACATGCTCGAATCGCCGGCGCGTCGCGGTCAACGTCAAACCGCGTCGATCCGCCTGCCGCAAGCTCGAGCAGCACGCACACGCATGCAAAGAAATGCGACTCGTCCACCTGGAACTCGGGGTCTGCAAAGTCCGCAAGCAGTGTTGTGCGCAGCGCGTCCACGTCTGGCAGCGACGACGACTCGTCGCACACCAGGCTGATTCTGCGCGACACGGCATTCGAAATGTGTTCCAACGCCCTCGCAAACTCTCCTGGTTCTGAAGCATCAACGCCGATTCCTTCCAGAGTTTTCCCGATGGTCTGCAGCCACTCGCACACCTCGTCCTTCACCCACGCCGCAAGACGATGGCGCGTTCCTCCCACGCTGCACGTGCCGGATTTGAGCGGGATCGAGATGCTTTTTCGGAATGCGGTGTAGCGCAAGTAGGGCGCCAGCAACACGTGCAACGTGGTCGTCTTGTGTGATAGCTCGTACTCCATTTGTCGCACCTCCCGAATCCGCCGCAGCAGTCCCTCAAACTCGTGTGCGTCTTGCAGCGACTCGACGGTTGGCAGGTAGGCGCCAACGTCCAAAAAGGCCTGTGCAAGGCTCGGACGCCGCGCCAGCTTTCGGCGGTCTTCCTTTTTTGCGCGCTCCACAATGGTAGGTTCCACGACGTCCTGTCGAACCACGCCCGCATCGCGGATGCTCAAGAAGACGGCCAAGAACCGCGCCATCCCTTCCTTGAGACGCTGCAACCGTTCCGGGTTGGCACTCAAAGCGCGCAGGCGCGCTTCCAGAGGGGGCACCGGCGCGGGCGCGGACACAAGGGCCATCTTCCTCGTGTACTCTGTGTGCTCTCTATGCTCTGCTTTTACAAAAGAAGGGCTCAGCGTCTACTCGCACTTTTTTACAATGTCGGCTTCTCGCTCTTTGGGGGGCGGCCACGGTACTTGCGGCGCTTTGCCGAGTGCACCTCCATGGTGAGAAAGACACACGGTTTCGGCTTCCCTTTCTGAATCCACTGGCTGCGTCCCATGCCCTGCGAGGCCGCAATGTTGGTGAGCGTCTTTGTCTTCCGCAGCGTCGACACCGGCTTCTGCACGTTGACAACCGTCTTCACCGCGAAAACCGGCAGAGGCAGCAGCGGAGGCGGCGTTGGCAGCTCCAGCTCCTTCAGCTCGACCTGGGTCTCGGGAACTGGCGGGAGCGCCATGTAGAACAAGTCGCTGTCCTCACCGGCCGGTTTTGTCGCGGGAAAAAACTCTTCAATTCGCGCCTTGAGCTCATCCTCATCAAACTCAACCTCGAGAGTGTTCATATCTGGCTGCTCTCGGGCCGCTGTGGCCTCCCCCGCGTCTCTTCTCATTGCTACTTCAGGAAAGTGTCGAGTGTTGATGCGCCCACCCGCACACACACACACAGCCCGCTAGCGTTTTGGAATGTGTGCTTGTTCAGCGACTGTGAGAATGCCGCGCGATCTCCACACGGTCCTCGAGGGCCTGCGGGCAGTGCACGCAGAAGCGGGCGACGCGCTGACAAAAACACGATTGCGTGCCACAGAGAAGCTCCTCCTTTCCCTCAGCCGCCAGCTAGACTTTGAAAAGCGTCGCGGTGCAGCGGAGCTTCAAGCGCTGCGCGCAGAGCTGCAGGAGGAGCTCATTGCGCGAGAGGCCAACGCTGCACGCGTGGCAGAAAAGCAGCGGGCTGCCTTTGACACAAGCAGCGCGCTTCCCGGCGCGCTGCACGGCCTCGACCGAGCAGCCGCCAGCGCTGCCTTCATTGATGTGGCGCTTCGCGCGCTCGATGTGCACGCGCAAAAGAACATTGGAGAGACGGACATTCTTGTGGGAGACGTGTCCGAGCGGCCCTAATAGGTTGGAATAACATACTCTTTTTTTACTCTCTCTCTCTCTCTCTCTTCTGCTCCCTCGGCGCCCCGCATCCATTCCCTCCACCGTGCAATTCGGACAGGCGCATCCTCACGCCTCCGCGTCCACCTTCATCGCTTCCACCGACGTCGCCACGCCAAGTGCGGTCACGTTCATTGCCTGCATCGCATTGTCGGCAGCCGCCGACGCGGCCGCCACGCTCTTCGCCACTGCCGCCACCGCAATCATAGACTCCTCTTGCATCTTCATAATCTTCTTGTTCACGGCCATGCGCGCTTCCATGAAGGACATCTCCTCCGACAGCGAGCGGCCCTCCGACTTGTCTTCGGCCGACGTGTGCAACAGTCCGAAAATCGTCTTGATGAGCTGGTACTCCTCCATCCGCTTGCCGGTCTTGACATACATGTCGAGCACCTGCATCGCCTCCTCCTTCATCTGTTCGGTTTCCTCCGACCCCTTGACAGCGGCAATTGCCGCTTTCCCCACCACGTCGATCGCCTGGCGCTCCTTGGTCGGGTTCGAACGAATCCGCTTCGTCGCCGCTGTGGTGCCGCCCTCGCCGCCGTCGTCGTCGCCATCCTCGTCGAGGTGTTCGTCCTCATCTTCGCTTTCTTCGATGGCCTTGCGCTTGCGCTTCGACCCCTTCAACACCGACTTCAGGTTGTCCACTTGCGCTGCCGTCAGCGAGCCACGTTCCACGTCCATGTCTTCTCCGTCGCTTGCAATCGCCTTCTTCCGCGCCGCGCCCTTCTTCTTCACAACCCGCGACGAGTCTCCGCTGTCGACGTCCTCGCTGCTGTCGCTTGCGCTGCCACTCTCCTCTGTCTTTTCCTCCGCCGTCTCACTCTCCTCCGACTCGCTCTCCTCCGACTCGCTCTCTTCCTCTTCGTCGTCCGTCTCCATGTTCGACTTTGCCTCCTCGTCTTCCTCGTCCTCCTCGCCCTCTTCTGCCTCCTCCTCGCCATCGTCCTCACTGTCCACGTTCCGCAGCTCCGTCTCCTTCTTCTTCTTCTTGGCGTCCCGCACTGACATCTCGTACTCTGCCGCCATTCGCGCATCCTCGTCGTCAGTCTCAATGTGAGACTGATCCTCGTAATCCACCTCATCGTGATCGGGAAACATCCCATCCGCCTCATTTTCCGCGAGTGCCAATGCATCCTCCTCTGCTTCCTCCATGGCCTCTATCGCGAGTTTCTTCTTGGTCAGTGGCTTCTTGTGATCTGCGCCGTCGACCACCAGCGACGGCGCACGCGGGGGCGGAGGCGCCGGCGCCGCTGCCTTCATCTTTGCGAGCTTTCCTCCCATCCCACCCTTTCCATTTTCGACTGCTGGCTTTGCCTTGGCGGTCGCCGCCTTGGCAGGCGCCGCCTTGGCAGCTGCGGGCTTGGTGGCCGCGGGCTTGGCAGCTGCGGGCTTGGTGGCCGCCGCCTTCTCCGCAACCGACTTTGAGAGTGGCTTGCTCATGTCGCTGTCATCGCTGTCGCTGTCGGGCTCGACTTTCTTGCTCGTGCTCGTGCTAGCGCCTGCGCCGGCGCCATGCTTCTTCCCGGCGCCATTCAACTCGAGCTTTTTCGCAGCCTTCGGAGCCCAGTGCTCGCTCTCCACCCACGCGGCCGCCTGCTTCACGAGCTCCCAATCTTCTCCGCGTGACTGCACGACGCCCCGGTCCTTGTAGTCGGTTTCTTTCGTGAGGTACAGGAGGCGCACATTGTTCATGGCCTGTCCCAAACGCTCGCGGTTTGCCGGCGTGTGGGCAAAGTGCTTTCCCTTTGACTTTGCCGCAATCCACCCAGAAATGAGCTTCAGCGTTCGCGGGTAGGCTTCCTCGTTGCCATTCACGTTTGCGTGGCGCACAAGAGACAGGAGGGCAAGCGACGCCGGGCGGTGAAAGTGCCACATTTTCGACGTTGTCCATTCCACCGCATTCCCTTCGGTGCTGTCGTACCCCGTCAGCAGCAGCAACGTCGGAAGCCCCTTCTCATCTTCGGCGTACGCCATTGCGTAGGCACGCCGCACATTGTACGGGATGGTCAGGGGAACCCCAAGCATCTGAACGTTGCTGAGCGCCTCGCGGCGCAACGGCTCTTCCACGCACACCTTCGGCACATCATTCTTCATCGGATGCACCAAGAACATTGTGGACGAAATGCTCTTCGCCACGTCCGCCAGCCACGTTTCTTTTGTCTTGACGTCGATGAGCACCTCTCGCTTCACCGTCCCCTCCGCAAACGTGTCGACCGGCGCCTCATCAGACATTGTTGCTTGGCCCTTTTGCAATTTTGCTGGAAAAGACGAGCCGCGATGCAATCCCGGTGTGCGTTCGTGCTTCTCTGGGACCACGTTTTGTCTCCCTTGCGTCTGATCGCACTTCGTACTTAAAATGGTAAGGATGCGATCTTGGAATTTAGCGGATAGGAAATGTCTGCGAGTCGATAACTCTGCAATTCCTCCTTCTCCAACAAAGGAGCACATTGCGCGCGCTGCACCATGCTCAACCTGAGGGGTAAGCAGCTCTGGCGGCGGGTTGCAGCCACGAACGTTCCGGCCGAAGAGAACCGAGCAGCACGACTGCGGAAAAAACACACAAACATTGGCGTTGGGGTTGTGCTCGACCTTGTGTTCGCCATTGTCATCCCTGGAGGACTTGGATGTCTTGTTGCGTTCAGTGCAGTCATGGTCATTGAACACGCTGACGGATCCAGCGAGTGGATCACAGACAACATTTACTCCCCGCAGGTGACGTCGGCTCTCGGCACTCTCATTGCCTTTCTTGTTGCGCTCCGCCTTGGCTCCAACCTGACACGCAACGCCGCTCTCATCAACCACTTTGGAAACCTGTGCGGTGCTTGTGTGAACATGGCCATTTGGTCGCGGTCGCTGGTTTCCGATGCAAGCTTAAATTACAAAACCTACGTGGATATCAGAGGCATCGAGTACAAACAGACCGATGTTGGCCTCATACTGGCAAGCGTGCCCTACGTCGTAAAGTTCACCTATCGCGGCGTGAAAGTCAAGCACACCAAGCTGCCGCTTGCCCGCGATGACACACTCAAGAGCAGAATGGGTCAACTCATTGAAGAAAACAGCGGCGTTGCCAGCGTCTCACCGTTCATTGCGTTGGTCATGATGCTCGGCGAGCACTTTGACAGTATGGAAGCCGAAAAGAAAATCAAGCCTGCCGAGCTTGGCGCCCTCTTGGGCCACCTCAACGCGCTCACAAGCGAAGAGGGGGCGATTGGAGGGATGTCCGAATACAGCCCGCCAAGGATCCTCGACATTCTGCTCTACATTGTGTTCATCATGTACTACATTCTGCTCATCTTTTCCGATTTGGGCCCGAGCGCGAAGTGGAACTCCTTGTGGATTGTAGCGGTCCTCATTGTCGCGAACTTTGGCGTGTTTGTGGTCTCGAACAGGTACTCCAATCCCTTCACGGTGCGCAGCGGCCAGAGCACGCAGAAGGCGTTCATTTCTCTGGGCGCTCAAGGGACAGAGCGGGCCATTGAAGGCATTTTCTCTCGGAGCGGGCGGATTTCCGACTTTGCGCACAAGGATTACCCCATAATGACGACGCCGGAAACCCAGCTCGACAAGCTTCGGCGCAGCTTTAGCCGCGGAGTGTAAGAAATTAAGAAAATCTCGCGCTAAAGCGAGCCCTTGCCGCATGCCAAGGGACCAGCGCCACGGCGCAGCGCGGATGGCCGAGCGCACCCTTCTTGATGTCCGCGACGAGGAGGTCGCGCGGGTCCTGGCTTGCCAAGCTCTTGGCACAATGCCGCCGTTTCCGCCGCCCCTTTCGCCGCCGCCGCCCGCAACCGTGTTCGGTCTTCCCTTGACCACGTGGGCAACGCTCGATCCGCACGCGCTGCTGTGCGCCATTCGCGCCCTCGAAGCTTTCCAAGCCTTTGGGGGCGCTCCGCCGACCTTTGTGGACATGCAGGAGGAAGGGGGAGTAGGAGAGGCGGTTTAAAAGTCTTCTTAAACGGGAGGTTGGCACGTGCACATCTAGCAAACACTCACGCCTGCGCGCGCTCCTCTGCGTAGAGCTTGCGCCGCTCGTCGTCGTAGCCCGCAGCCGGCGCATACTTGATCGTGTCCACCGCCATCTCTGCGGGGGTCATGTTGAGGAAGCGCTTGCTCCGAAAGCCGCGTGTGTCGAGCGGCGGCGTGAGGAAAACCTGCCGCGGCATCTCGATCCCGGTGCGCTCCATCTTTGCAAACTCCTCGCGTGCCTGAAGGCGCCCGGTCTGCACCGCAGCCCCATACGCAGCCACGTCCTGAGGCGAGAGGTCGGGGTGAGGTCGAATCACTTCCACCGCTGCCATTTTTCGAGCTCTTGCAAGTCGCGCCGTGGCCGCACCTCGCGACTCGAGATCCGAGATCACGTGACCCGGGAAGGTCGCACAAAAGGAATCTGGGACAGATTCAAAACACGAAGAGG
>MDSW01178160.1_pt1 | contig 12921 bp, 14 predicted proteins | sample 811171 | NCBI WGS metagenome assembly MDSW01 (sample SAMN05326641, study PRJNA326480) | marine metagenome | isolation source: seawater | place: Atlantic Ocean: North West | collected 2012 | reverse complement strand
AGTAGACTAGTCTAGTCTACTTTACTTTCGAAGGTACCTTCGTAATACGAAAGTAATACGCATGTATTCTGGATTTCAGGCAGGTGTGAACACCCCCGGGGGAAATTTTTCAGAATTTTCAGATTTGTCCGTCCGGTTGCTCCCGGAAATTTTTTGATCGGGTAGCGTTTGAAAGGGAGTTGAAAGGAAAATTTGCACATCTTCATAAAATGGAATCCAATACACATCCACGGAACCCTCTCTCGCGAAACGCCGCGCGCGACCCCTTTCCGTATGACAATGCGCAATCTGACATCATCACTATCCTCAAATCGCATTGACACACAATCGGTACAGTCAACTCTGCTCAAGATGGGGACGTTTTGGCACCGTGCGTGCCCTCACGGTCTGCATCACCTCGCCTAATCCAGTCATCCATTACGTCGCAGTGCCGCGGTTGAAAGGGAAAATAGCGTCTTGAAAGAGAAAATCGATCAAAACGAAAAAATTCAAATAACCCGGCATTCTTGAGTTAATTCCACCGACCGTAATAGTAATAGTAATATTATATCATAGTATAAATGTGATATCGATATTACGGTGTTCACACCTGCTGCCGCTGCCTGAAATCCAGAATAATATTATCTTAATATGATATTAATACTTTATTTCGAAAGTATTAATAATATAATATCATATTTCTGTCGAAAGTATTTTCGAAGCCCTCGAAAGCTCTTTTCGGGTCGCATCTACCTGTCGCCGGTACTGAGAGGACTTCTCATGGATCCTCTAACGAATATCTGCGCACAATTCGAGCAAGTCGGCCAGGCTTTCGCAACGCATTATTACAACGTGTTCGACACCGATCGTGGACAACTTGGCTCATTGTACAAGGATGATGTCTCTATGCTCAATTTCGAGCACAGCGCCGAGAGACCAGGGCAGTTCAAGGGTACCGCCGCGATCTTGCAGAAACTCCAGAGTCTTCCATTCCAAAAGGTTCAGCATCAAATAGTGACTATCGATTGCCAGCCTACGCCTGGAGGGGGGGTACTCGTCATGGTTTGTGGCAACCTACTAATTGACGCAGAGCAGATGCCCCAGAAGTTCAGCCAGGTATTTCAGCTGCTGCCGTCAGGTTCGGGATCTTTCTTCATCTACAATGATATTTTTCGACTGAACGTTGGATGATGCTGAGAAGTAATCAGCTCATAAACGGAGCATCGAAGCACGTGCTAGCCCGTCGTTGCTATTTGACTGGGGATAGTTATCATCACGTTTGTGAAGGATTTCCATTCCATCCAGTATTACTACCTTCGCTATTTCGTTGTTCAGCGCCTCCGGCGCTTAACTCTGTCGGTCAGTTGGGAGAAGAGTGCGTCGCATACTCTAGTATAAATAGTCTAATTATTTTCCTTTGTATCGTCTCGAACTACATGCTCGCGCGAAAGCCAGTGCTCTCCGGGTCATGGTGATAGGATAGATAGGACCATTTTATTAGAACGGCTATACCTGTAGGTCTCAATTAGCGAATATACGAAGGTACTTTCGAAAGTACAAATATTTCTTGGGGCAACAACTTCGACAGCTCCGCCACCGCGTTTCTCAAGACATACGAAGCAGAGCAATGCTGGGGGCAGCGTTCCCTCGGAATCGAGGCATTTCGACACCCAAAGCATCGACGTTTAATTCAAATGCAGGCCGTTCTCGTGTGTTCCCGGCCACGGGCCAGCGCGTGACCGAGGCGAGTTCTATTTCTTTTCCTTGACCTCTGCAGAATTTCGGAGACTCACCACTCGCACGGACAGGCGGTCGAAGCACTGAGAAGAGCGAAAGTCATCGCTTTGCCAACGGTGAGCTCACGCAGAGTGCATATGTTCACATGATCATGATCTCAATTCGTGGAATTGTGCCCAGGACACCCTTTACGGCCTAGCGGCCAGTGCGTGCTCCGAGGAGAGTATCAAGGTTCGAAGTGTCACTTATGACAACTGAAACTCTAGCACATTTCTGAACAGTTTTGTGGTGTCGTGGACCTGCAGAGACTATATGATGCGAAACACCGTTCTTCGAATGTGCCACTCGCGATTTGTGTCGGCGATGCAGAAGTATGTGCCAAACACAAGGAACTATTCGAAAGTTAAACACGTTGACATACGCTGCTGCTCGCACAGGACGTGAGAAAGTATGCTGACGTTGCACACCTGAGTACTGGTCTTCTAGAGGTGAGTTAAGTGCATATACTACGTCCCGCTTATTATCTGACGACCGGGATGCACTCGTATCCTAAACTTGATATTATTTTCTCGCTGCTCTTCGATTTCTCACGAAGATTTCTCCTGGTTAAGGAACTTCTTCCAGGACCTGTAACCATATTGCTTCAGAGGAAGAAAAAATGCGACCTGTCGGTGCGTAAATTTGACACATTTTGCTCTGCATTTCTTGTGACGACACTGAACCAAGTTACGATGATACTATTTACCCGCGTAGGCGAGCTTGAATCCTGGAGTTCAGTTACTGGTGTGCAGCACATAAAAGAATCATGTGTCCCATTCAAGAACAAGAAACCCTCGTGGATTGAATCGTTGTTCTTTTGCGATGAATGCCTTATCTCGCAGGGAATCAGAGTTCCTGACTCTGATTTTGTGAGGGTGAGTGGTAAATACCAGTGAACCAGCATGGTTCTTCTCCATCGGTAACTGACATGCGCTTGTTCCAATCTGCAAATCAGGCTGTTTCAAGGCAATACGGGCATGCAATTGCGTTGACGTCGGCGAATGAGAGTGGAGCACTGAGTACTCTGGCAGTGCAAGAATTTTCGAACTTATGGAACGAGGTCCGTCTTCCAAACGCTCATCGAACAAAATAATTTACTTCCTTTTGCTTCCCTGTCACTGTTCACACAATTAGGTGGCTAATATTGACTTCTGTTTGATTCCAAACAGTGTGCTCTTGTGTTTGATGGCGGCAGCATCCCTTCAAGTGCGCGAACCTTAATGTATTCCCACGCAAGTATCGGTCCCGTTCACTCATGTGCCTCACATATGTAACTCACTGAATACAGGTCGCCTGGGATCGACGATAGTGAACTTATCCGTGCCAGGAGAATTTATTATTTCACGAAGGGGTGACTCATGTGATTCGATCCAGGTATGCATCTCTCATTTTAGATACACCAAACCGCATAACACGGCCATTTCACATTGCAGGGCACACTCGAAAAGTACGGCATTACTCGAGCAAGGGATGATGATAGATAAAGAGAGTTTCGTTCAGGTTGCTTGGTGTTCGACACTGTCCTGGGTCTCTTTGACAGAACTATGCGACACTTAAAACTTTCAGTCAACTACCAGCTTCACACTTTCGAAAGTACCTTCGGTACATTTAACAACAGAAACTGTAAAGCTGGCCGTCACATATCATTCCGTTACACACATTGGAAATAAAAGCATCGGTCATACTTTGAAATAAATAAGACTGATAATATGTTCTGTGGTCTATATTTCTGCAGGTACACATTCAGCGATTCCTCAGCCTACTATCTCGTTCGAAAGTACCTTCGAAGTATGATACAAAGGTAGATCATACGAAGGCATGTTTTTATCCTGTACAAGTACTGCGAATATCATAGACTATATTACCTGAGAACGAAGATATACTTTCATTATTCGTACTAGACTGGCTCTACCTATCTAATAGCTCTACCAGTACCTTCGAGGGTAGCTACTACTAGCTCCAGAGCTAGAGCTAGCTTGCTAGCTAGCCCTACCTGGAGCGAGCGCAAACTCTTGGTAGCTAGCTCTACTAGAGCTAGCTAGCTCTAGCTAGAGCTATCCAAAATAGGATGATATAATACTATCTAGAGCTATCACAGTCTAATGGACTACTGAGATACTTTCGAAAGTAATATTGAAAAGCTAATAATAAGGCTGAAACGACAGTTATGCCCGTTTATGGTGTTATGTAGCTTATAGTCTACTTTCGAAGTAGACGAAAGATCTCCGGTTTCACTAGTCTACTTGTAAACTGACTTCACTCGGGCACCGCAACTGGTTCGAATCTTTGAAGGAAAAGGATAAATTGAAACTGTCAAAAGTTTTTCGAAAGGTGGCTATGAGCCACCGGTTGTCAAAACCTGGGAAGCTTTCACAAGGAGCACTGCAGCTAGAGATGCAAGACACGGCAGCACAAGTAGACATCCATCGCTTGCGATACTACAAAGCGTGATTAGGAAAGCGAGCATAGGTGTCGCAAAGGTGACCAAGTACTCTGCTAGTCCGCTTGAATCATCTAGGCTGTTGGTGAAATCCAAAATTGTGACGGATGTATGGATCAACATGAAAACAAGGGATGATGTAGCTGCAGCGAACGAAACAAGCATGAAAGTAAGAGTTCGGACTGTCTTGATGCTCATTATTCAAACACAGCTCACCTGTATTCAAGAAAAATGGCAAGCTCGGGCAGGAGACAGAGTAATGAGTTCCTGGTCCAAAAGCAAGGAATCCATTACCAGTAAAGAAGAAGAGGCAACGAGCGATTCCATTCCCTAGACCCCAGGCTGACAAAAAAACGTGGCATGAGTGTTCGAAAAACCAAAAAGAAGAAAAGAGATAAAGAGACTCGCCAACACTTTGGGGCTCTCACCAAGATTCATGTTCATACAATCGCCATTTGAAACCCTTCTACATCTGAGGTGTTTTGAAATTGCATCAAGCGCCTCGACGGTACGTTTCCTGTGTATGGGGGAAAAAACCCATGAGCTCGTACAAAGACTGTTCTCCTGCGCGATGTTCCAACCCGAAACAAAAATTCAAGTTCTATGGAGGTAGAAGATACGCTCACTTCTGAAGATTCAATGCGACCCTTCTGCAAACTTCGTGACTTGCGGCGTATATCAAGAATGTTGAGATGTATTCCACCCTCGTGTCAAGAGGAAAAATCGCTGCGCAGTAAATGCCAAAGTTGTCAGAGTTTCTTCTTCGTTGCCAGATTCGCGAGAAAAAAGAAAATAAATTTGCAGACGTTTGCTTACACGACAAGGGAGCTGAAACGACAAGGGCACAAAGTATCCACAGCGAACAACTGTGGCACGCGTGGGGGTCAGAAAGGTTGCACCAAAGTGCCCGACATGGCGCGAGAAACAAAATGAGGTAGAGGGCTGACCTCGTGAACGTCAGCACAACCAGAAAGGCCCTGTTGGCTACTCGCGCTGAAACGAACACCAGGGCTGGTCCCCAAGCGAGTAGGAAGTAACCGGTTACGGCGAGGTGCCCCATGGGACATCGCGCCGCAAATATCCAGACAACGTACTCCTATTCTCGTACGTACGTACGTACACATCGCGAGCCAGTATCGGCCTCTAAAATAGACTAGACTAGTCTAGTGTTCCTGTGATGTGACATCATAATTATTGGTAGACTAGTCTATCATATTAATTGACGACTGCTGGCTATATAGTTATGGTAGGCTATATATAGGATAGTCTACTAGTTTTACCCTATCTCTAGCTAGCTCTAGCTAGCTAGCTAGCTAGCTATACCTATCGCTAGCTAGCTATAGTAGACATATGATACTTTTATTGTATCATATATACTAGTCTACCTTCGCTCGAAAGTATCAATAGTCGACTTTATGATATTTATGTCCAACGAAATTCAAGTAGATAGATAGACTAGTACTTTCTATGTATTTATCCAAAGGTTATACGAAAGTATTATTTATGGGACCACCACTCTTCCTCTGAGCTTCTATGGAAGCCCCAACAACCTCGATCATTACCGCGGGCGCCTGCATGTCGCTTTCAATGCGAACGAGCTTTTATGCGGCAAATCTTCTTTCATGTCGCCGGCACATAACATTCATTGCATTTCGCCCCATCAAGATGAACGTGAGGGTCTGGTATCCTCCTCCTGTGTCGGAGAGAAAGGAAAGATATAAACTATCACGCTCCCGTTCTCAAGACGGGTGTGGTACGAGGTCTGTCCGTTCGACGTCATCCAGCGACGGTGCCTTGCAGGAATATGAGGGGGGCGAAAACAAAATTTCCGAGAATCAGGTTGTGGAACTGCATGTTACACCAGGTATTCCCCCGGAACCATCGAGACTCGACGCGTATCTCACCGCCAACGCACCCGAAGTCAGTCGGGCTCGCATCGTGACGAGCATCAAGGCTGGACTAGTCAGTATCAACGGGAAAGTGATGAAGAAGCCTGCCCAAAAGATCAGCTCAGGAGACCATGTACGATGCAGGATCCTTCCCCCGCCATCTCTCGAAGCCTTGCCTGAAGAAATTCCGCTGGACGTCCACTACGAGGATGACCATCTCATAGTCATCAACAAACCTGCTCACATGGTGCGAACGACTATACCGAACCTCCCTCGCACCGCAGCCATCTCTCGACGTAGCACTCTTGGCAACGCACTGATGTGTTAGTTGTTTTTCTTTTCATTATCATTTGATCGATCCTTATCATTGACATTATTTTGTGGTGACTTGTGCGATGACATTACTTTTCGGTCGTGCACCCTTCGGCTGGGCATGCAAGCGGAACTCTCGTGAACGCTGTGTTATTCCACTGTGGACTGCCTGCTATCAAAGTTGTTTCAGGAAGACAACGACAGCAGCATGCGCACGAGTTTTGCGAGGAAGATGAAAGTGTTGCACAAGACGTAGTGGTGTTGACGAAGAACGTGGATGGACGCAATCAAAAGAGAAATCCAGACGCTCCAGATGCAATACGCCCTGGAATTGTGCACCGCCTCGACAAGGGCACTACTGGACTAATTGTGGTCGCCAAGGATGCACCAACACATGCCGGACTTTGTGAACAATTCGCCGCGAGGACGGTGAGACGGCGTTATCTTGCCATCGTTTTAGGTACCCCGGATCCTGTGGAAGGTAGGGTCCGTGCACCAATCGGACGCGATCCAAGAGATAGGCTTCGTATGGCAGTGGTGCATGGCGGCGGTGGCAAACCAGCTGCAAGCAACTACATTGTTCGAGCTTCAATCGCAGGGGGGAATGTAGCTCTTTTGGAATGGCGGTTGGAGACCGGAAGAACGCATCAGATACGAGTGCACTGCCAAGAAATTGGACATCCAATCATTGGGGACGATACCTACGGTGGCGTCGGTCGGTCAGCAGCTGAGCGGGTTCACCGAAGAGGAGCGATGCAACTAAGCGAGGCACAAAATATTGTGGACAAATGCATGCGCCCAATGCTGCACGCCAGGACTCTTGGTTTTCAACATCCGATCACTGGAGAGCAACTTGATTTTGCGGTAGATCCACCAGATGACTTCGCCTCAGCCTATGCTGCACTAAACGGCAAATGATAAGAGAGGGAAGTGCATCTTAAAGTTTATTTTTTATTCGTCTGTTTTTGGGAGTGCCCACGAGGCTTGACCCAAGGATGTCGAAGAAGTTGTCCATGCCGAACCAACGGGCACAGCGCTGCGATATGCACCGTATCTTTCTCTCCTGGAGGCGCCTTTATGAATGTCTGGTTCATTGACTTGTTTGTTGTGTGACACGTGGCGCTTAGCATCTTCCGTTCGCTTGACATCCTCCTGTAGAACAGAGTCCAAGAAAGTGACGCGGTTTGTCAGAACCGAAAGTTGTGTCTGTGAACCGACATAAGTAACTAGAAGTTGCCTGGCTGGGAATAGACACATTCACGATAGGAACGGGATCAAAGCGTCTTGCCTGACGTCTTTTTCTGGTCTGGAACTCATGCGACGGCTCGTACTTGGGCAGCTGACTGGGTTTGCACGGCAGAGGTTCCTCCCAGAAGTAGTCTGAGTCGAGCGCATCCTTTGCTGAGATGCGCTTTGCTGGATCAAGCGCCAAAAACTTGTCGACCAGTTCAACTGCGCTCTGTATGGTGATGAAGGTAACTGAGATATCAGGAATTTTCAATCACTAGTATTATTACGTGACTGACATACCTCAGGTGCACGTCTGAAAGTCTCTTGAACTCTGCGAGGATACGGTTTTCGTGATAAGAAAGAGCTTGCCCTGAGAAGGAAAATTCAATGAATAAAGAAAACACAGGATGTTAGGGAACTCACAGGACATTGAGGCAAATCATAAAAGGAACACAACGTACCATGGTAGGTGTTCAACTCCATTCCATACAGATGTGTTTGGGGATCCGCACAGCTTGAATATCAAATCCAGTTGTTCCTTCTCATCTCTCCCCTGCTTTGAGTGAGTTGCAAGTGCTCATGCCTGTGTCAGTGCAATATCACAAATGGTGGTCTGGAATCAGCACACAGCTTCTTTCGCACCGGCATAACTGCTTTCCCGAGAAGAAGCTCTGCAAATATGCATCCAGCTGACCACATGTCAACTGCAGGACCATACGACTGCGCGCCGAGAAGAAGTTCAGGAGGTCTGTACCATAGAGTAATCACCCTGTTAGTCATAGACCGGGAACTTTCCAAGGGACACGGTCTGGCGAGTCCTATGATAATCAGTGGTATGAGTATACACGAGTGAGTCGGAAGAACGTGCCCCGGTTGTGTTGTGCGGTTCATAACCACTCATTCAACGATTCTGCACTGCTCGTTGCACGGACTTCACAGTGCTGGCCGGACGAGATCTTTGATCATCCTTGGCATAGATGCACGCGGCTCTGTGGGAAGACGTACCAAAATCTTTCGGCGGACGAATGATCAGAACGAGGAAGTCAGAGAAAGATTGGACCGGTAAGAGCTCTGCTCCGCGTCAAAGTTTCAACGTTGAACAGATTCCACGCGGACAGGAAGGATTGAAACAGTGGAGAGCGAGAAATTATGAAGTGCTCACCGGCGATCTTCAACACGCCATTGTTGTCGATGAGGAGATTCGATCCTTTAATATCGCGATGTAGGATGTTGTTTAGATGACAATAGTTTAGACCTGTCAGAAGCTGCTGCATGTAGCACCTGTAACGCAGTTATCGATCAAGTTGTCAGAAGAATTACAGAGTCGCGTTGATCAACGGAACACACTTTATTTGAGGCACTGAAAACTTCATTCCCGGGCGATCAGCAAGCCCTGTCAAATCATGATCCATGTATTCAAACACCATGTAGATGCTTCCCTTGTTCTGTTGCTCACCGGGTTTGGTAGGGTATTAGGGAATTTTTCAATAAGACTGGGACGGCAAAGGGCAAACGTGGCAACAAAGCGGGGAAGGCGTGGCATACCATCGAAGTGACGATCTCCTTCATCTTGATTATATTCTTGTGATCCAACGTCTTTAAGATCTTGATTTCTCGGATCGCTGTGATCGGGAAACCCTCCTTCTCGTTGTCCATCCTCACTTTTTTAAGGGCGACTATCGCTCCGTCTGCGTTGCTTCGCGCCATATAAACCTACGCGAGGTGAAGCACCACACGTTGCGAGGTAAGCGTTCAAAGCTATCATGGAAACTTGAAACGAGACAACGTGACAAAGTTCACCTGGCCATAGGTGCCTTCTCCGATCTGTTCAAGCTTTTCAAAGTTGTCTACGGAGCGTGCTGTCTCGACCCGCATCGCTCCCCTCTGCACTCACAAATTTTCACCGAGCGCCCTTCATCAGGCGGAATCCTGGCTCAAACTTGATTGCACAGCAGATGACCGAGATAAACGTAGTCTACAATCACGTAGACTAGTCTATCATGTTCAAAATTACCTGCCAAGAATAGAACGAACGAAGATATGCGTAGTATATATGAAAGTATATGATAGACTATATAATATCTTTCGTAGTCGCGACTATATCTCAGTTAGCTAACTAGCTAGCTAGCTAGCTAGTAGACTAGCTATCTACTACTTTCGAAAGTGGTAGCTAGCTAGTCTATGAACTATCTATCTGTACGTACGTACGAACTAATAACATAAACTTTCAAGTATGATAGACTATCTATCTATACGTACGTATATATGACGAATAGTCTAGTCTAGTCTATCCACGTATGTATATAATTTCGTTCGCAGCCACTACTACGTACGTAATATATACGAACGAAGTCATATGGTTTTTGACTCGTATTAAATATGATATGATATTCATATCATATATTTGTGAGAAACCCTGCGCGCACGCCTATACGCCCCTGCCCGTGATGGCTTCGAGGACACGCCCGATCCCTCGCGGGCTACGCAATACCACCACGGTCTCTGGGCGCAAGAAATCAACGAAGAAGAGGGCAGCAGTTGCGCCAGGAAAGCTATCCGGCAGGCCGCGGAGCCCGTGCGCACCGCGCCGCACCAGCCTCTCCGAGGACGCCGGATTCACGAAGCTTCCCGCGCCCCTCCTCGACCGAGGCCCCGCGGTGGCGCTGGCGTACACATTTCTTGGCGATGCGGTGTGGGAGCTGTACGCACGCCAGCACATGATCCTCCGCCGTGCCGCCGAGGTGACCAAAGGAGGGACGAAGGGCGTGGCGATGCGTCCGCAAGAGGCGACGAAGCGCGGATGGTGTTCCTCCGTCGCAATGCACGGTCATCTCGTGCGCCTTCTGGAAGGCGGCGCCCTCGCAGACGAAGAGTTGGATATCCTGCGGTGGGGGCGCGACTATGGACACGAGAGCCGTGCGGGGCACAGGAGCAAGTCGCACAGGGAAGCCTCCGCGCTCGAGGCACTTGTGGCATACTGGTATCTCCATGACCCAGACAGGTTACACGAGGTGTTCGAGACCCTAGGAATGACCGTGTGCGCCGCTCCGCTTCGAGGGTTGCGCTCGGATGCTGTGGAAGCCGCCGCTGTCGCAGCGATGAACGGCTTGCAAAGCGGCGAAGCGAGGGACGAAAACGAAGGCCAAGAACATTCCATAATCTCCAAGAGCGCGCCAGAAGCGGACGGGCAACAGAAAACTCGAGACTGCTAGCCTGGCAGAAGAACTGGAGGAGGAGTTAGCCATAAGGAGACGCGCCGCGCGTCTCTCACGCGAAAAGCGATGAAAGAGACAAACCCGTAAACGCCAGCAAGTTCCGACACAGGGAGAACGAAGAGGCGGTGTCATGCAAATAGAACACTTGTGGTTGAGCATCTCTACTGAATACTGAAATGAGCGGCACAATGTGCATCGCGAATGATGCGTCTTGCACATGAATCCCTTCTTGTACCTTGTATGAGATTCCGCTCTGCGCGTTTTCTAACTCAGTACGAGCTAATCGATCTGCGTCAAAACGGACATTTCTTATCATCCGCTTTGGAGAGGAATTCAACCCATTCGTCCAATGCCTTGACGCCTTCGGGCCTGAAAGAAGGGTCCTCTGCGAGAGTGACACTCCCCGTCTTTCCTTTTCTCGGTTCGCCCTCAGACTGCGGCGTGAGGTAGTCCGGGATGTCCTCATCCTCCAGGATCTGTTGAAGCGCCGCGTACTGCTCCGCACCGCTTTGAAATATTCTAATCTTGCTCTGTGTGTGCGTCGCAAGCAGCGGCTTGATGGCGCTCCACAGGTAGTCGAACACCGATGGCGAGTTCAATACATAGATTGCCTTGGATAGCTCAGGATAGTTGTACGATGCAACGGAGTTGATACACTTGAAGACATAGAGGCACCGCAGCGCGGACATGCCAATGCCCTCTAAATCGACAATCACCACCTGCTTGTCCATCAAATCGTGATCGTCGTCCTCGGGGGTATCATCCTCCACGGGGTTGAGGTCAATCGTTTCCCCTGCAGCTTCTCGCGTCCGCTTCACCATGCCTCGCCGACCGCCCGCGGCGACGTGTCGCTTCTGCGCCTCTGGGATGATGACCTTCACGAGGTGCTCACCGCGGATTATGGAGGCATACACGTGGCATTCCTCGGGCGCGGTGGTTGCAAGAACGCCATCGCCCCTACCTAGACGGAGCATGTACACCGGGTAGCCCTGCTTCGCGTAGCAGTGAAACGGTGACGCCGGGATGATGCGTCGGTTGTCCGCCAAAAGTTCCCAGCGTGGCTTCGCAGAGAGGACGTTGTCCACACCTGCGACGTCTCCGACCGGTACCGTCTGGCGCCACGCGATGGTGTCGCGCATCATCTTCTCCGCGTCGTCGACTTTGTACTTGCGCGCAACAAGGAAACGGCGTGCGGTCGCCTTGCGGTTGCTGCACGGACACATGTCTGCAGGGATCTCCTCCCCGCCCGGGCCAAACCGAGCGACTAACTCGTCAACCAAATCTCGCCAGTTCTCCGGGTGGGGATACTCGTGAAACACCGTTCCCGTGGAGGGCTTTGTGACGATATCATCTCCTTTGTCATCGGCGTTGAACCACGTTCCGAACATTGCCGCTGATCAAATCGAGTGCGCTATTCACAGTCGTCGTGGAGCGTCTTCGGCGTGAGAGCTGCGCGATCCCGCGGCCCGAGTAGAGGACAGGTAAAACACCCGCGGAACAAGAGTGCCCGTGCGAGCAATAGCAGAGTTCGCGACGCTCTCGAAAGTTCGGGCGCGTCAGAATTCCGACAGTCTAGATCCGATGGCGGGCGTGGAAATCCTGACGTGGAAATCAGCCACACAGAGCGACTGTTAGAACTGTCGTGGGTGTGCGTGTTCGGGGCTTATCTCGCAGAAAGTATGAATCCGGCTTATTAGTTGCCTCCCTCAGTCGGCTCCTTCGGCGAGGGGGGCTCGTTCGGGACTCGCGCGAATTTTTAGAGAATTCCTGAGATCATGATTATTACTTTCGTACAAGTTTTAAAGCACACCAGATTACTGGTACCCAGAAATGATTTAGTTTGACATTTTTTTAAGAGGATTCCTGAGATCGAGATTACAAGTGTTAAACCGCACAAGGCAGGATATATCCCAGTAATGATTTACTTGTAGACTAGTTTACACTACCACGTCACTACTGGCACGTCTGGTGTGCGGGACTTTATTACGCATCATCCTCTTCGCCACGCACTTGACTCGCGCGACTTGAATCCTACCCATGAGGGAGGATATCGTGCGCGCGAAAATCGGCATGGTAGCCT
>MDSW01217290.1_pt1 | contig 12923 bp, 15 predicted proteins | sample 811171 | NCBI WGS metagenome assembly MDSW01 (sample SAMN05326641, study PRJNA326480) | marine metagenome | isolation source: seawater | place: Atlantic Ocean: North West | collected 2012 | reverse complement strand
TATTAAGGTAAAAAAAAATTTTAAAATTCTACTCATTTTAGTTTATTTAACTGATGAATTTGTTAATGTTAAGGCAACAAAATTTATATACATTTAAAATATTAGTTAAATGAAACACATAATCAAAACACTATGGAAAAAAATTTATACATTGATGCTTCGCATCCAAATGAAACTAGAGTTGTACTTAAAACAAATGGATATATTGAAGATTACGAGTACGAAGGTGTAAAAAATAATCTTATTAAAAATAATATTTATTTAGGTAAAGTAAGTAGAGTTGAGCCGTCATTGCAGGCTGCTTTTATTGATTTTGGAAGAGAAAGACATGGATTTTTATCTTTCAATGATATTCAGTCTGATTATTATCAAATTCCTCTAAGTGATTTAGAAAAAATTAAGGAAGAAGAGGAAAAAGCTAGAGAAGAACTTCAAAAAGAAAGTCAGAAAATTGAAGAAAAAAATTTAAGTGAAGGTAATTTAGAAGTTGCTGACCCTGTAGAAAAAGTTCCTGAAACTTTAAACAATAATGGAGATCACTCAAGGAATGAAAAAAAGTATCGTCCAAAAAGATATAAAATCCAAGAAGTAATAAAACCAAATCAAGTTATACTTGTTCAGGTATTGAAGGATGAAAGAGGTCTCAAGGGGGCAGCGCTGACTACTTTTATATCTATTGCTGGAAAATATATAGTTTTAATGCCTAATACTCCAAAAGGTGGTGGAATTTCCAGAAAAATATTTAATCCAAGCGATAGAAAAAAAATAAGAAGTATTCTGAATGAAATAATAATTCCTAATGAAATGGGATTAATTGTAAGAACTGCGGGCTCAAACAAAACAAAAAATGAAATTGACCATGATCTTAAAAACTTAATTAACGTATGGAACTCAATAAAAGAAAATGCAATTAATTCTATCGCTCCAGCCTTAATTCATCAAGAAAGCGAAATTATAAAAAGAACTTTAAGGGATATGTATGATGAAGATACGCAAAATATCATTATAGAAGGTAATGAGGGGTATAAAAAAGCTCAAAACTTTATGAAAATTATTATGCCAAGTCATGTTAAAAAAATTAAAAAATATAGAGATAAAGTACCCTTATTTTATAAAGAAAATATTGAAGCCAAGTTAAATGAAATATTTGATACGCAAGTAAAATTAAACTCAGGAGGTTATCTGGTCATAAACCCTACCGAAGCTTTAGTTTCTATTGATGTAAACTCCGGACGATCAATTAAACAAAAAAATGTTGAAAGTACAGCTCTAGATACAAATCTTGAAGCAGCAGACGAAATTGCAAGACAAATTAAAATAAGAGATTTATCAGGTCTTATTATCATTGATTTTATTGATATGCTTAGCTACAGCAACAGGAGGCAAGTTGAAAAAAAATTAAAAGAAAAATGTAGAACCGATAGAGCTAGAATTCAAATTGGCCGTATAAGTAATTTTGGTTTATTAGAAATGTCTAGACAAAGATTGAGAGAAAGTTCTATTAAATGGGAAGTTGCGTTAACAGACGAGTCATTTGCTTTTAAAATTTTAAAATTAGTAGAAATTAAATCTATTACACACAAAGCAAAGTTGGTTGAGCTTAAAGTTTGCGAAAAAATATCTAATTTCATAAAAGAAAATTTTGTAGAAGACTTAAAATATTTCGAAAAAAAAAATAAAATTAAAATTAAAATAACACCTGATAATTCTTTAATAATTCCTGAATATACAATTGATCTACAAAATAAATCTAAAAAAACTTTGGAAAAAATAGAAAATTTTATTCAACTTAAAAAAATTGAAGAAATCAATTCTAAAAAAGAAACTAAATTTAAAAAAGACTCTAAAAAAAATTCATTTAAAAAAAAAAAATTTCATAAAAGAAAATTTTATAAAAGAAAAATCAAATAATTCCTTTTTTTGGCGAAGAAGCATTTCCAAAAAAAGATTTTTGTATTCTTCCAGATAGATAAGATTGTCTTCCTGAAATAACAGAGTTTTTAAAAGCTAAAGCCATCTGCATTGGATCTTTTGCCATAGCTATTGCGGTGTTAACCAATACGCCATCACATCCTAGCTCCATAGCAATTGTAGCATCCGATGCTTGTCCAAGTCCTGCATCAATAATAACTGGCAACTTAGTTTGATGTCTAATTATTTGTATATTAATTTTATTTTGTATTCCTAAACCTGATCCTATTGGGGCCGCCAGTGGCATGATTGCTACCGCTCCGGCATCCTCTAATTTTTTTGCCAATAGAGGGTCATCTGTGCAGTAAACCATAACTTTAAAACCTTCTTTAGTTAAAACTTTTGTTGATTTTAAGGTCTCAATCATATCTGGGTATAAAGTTTTTCTATCTCCTAAAACTTCAAGTTTAACCAAGTTCCATCCACCAATTTCTCTTGCAAGTCTCAATGTTCTAAGAGCATCTTTTGAATTAAAACAACCTGCTGTATTAGGTAAATAGGTAATTTTTTTTGGGTTCAAATAATCCATTAATAAGGGTTTATTTTTGTCAGAAATATTAACTCTCCTTACTGCAACTGTAACAATTTCAGCTCCAGAGAGTTTTACTACTCTTGCACATTCTGACATACTTTTGTATTTGCCAGTTCCAACTATTAATCTTGATTTAAATTTTTTGTTAGCAATTTTTAATTGGTCTAGACTCAAACTAACCTCCTCCTATAAAATGAACTATTTCAATTTTGTCATTTTTTTTTAATTTAATTTTTTTTAAGTGATTTTTATTAACTATTTCTTCATTTAATTCAATTGCAACCTTCTTTAGTGGGACTTTAAGTTTTGTCAGATGACTAAATAAAGAAGTATTGCCTTTAATTATTGATAATTTGCCGTTTATTTTAATTTTTATTTTTTTTATATTTTTCATAATATATAATTATTTGATGAGCAATAATATTTTAATCATAAATGGCCCAAATCTTAATCTATTAGGTGAGAGAGAACAATCACAATATGGGTCTATCACCTTCGATGAATTAAAAAAAAATTGCTTAGAAAAATCAAAAGAATTAAATATTAATTTAAACTTTACGCAATCAAACGTAGAGGGTGAGATTGTAAATCAAATTCAAAATGCAAGGAAAAACTACGATGGTATTATAATTAATGCCGCAGGTTTTACTCACACTTCAGTTGCTATAAGAGATGCATTAAGTATATTTAAAAAACCAATTATTGAAATACATATTTCAAACATTTACAAAAGAGAGGAATTTAGAAAAAAATCATTAATAAGCGACGTGGTAAATGGAGGAATATTTGGCATTGGAAGCGACGGTTATATTTTAGCCATAATTGCAATGCAAAAGATGATTAAAAATGAAAATAGATAAAAAATTAATTAAAGAATTAACAGACTATTTAAATGAATTTAAACTGACTGAAATTGAATATGGAAATAACGAATTAAAAATTAAAGTTTCTAAAGCTAACTTAGGGCAATCTTCAAACTCTCAGGTAGAACAAAAAACACAAATAAAATCAAAACATCCACGAAGTAATGAAATATCAGGAATAGAAGTAACATCTCCTATTATTGGAACAGCCTACCTAGCTCCAGAACCTGGTGCAAAAAAATTTTCTGAAGTAGGAAAAAAAGTGAAAAAAGGTGACACACTTTTAATTGTTGAGGCAATGAAGACAATGAATCATGTACCTTCACCCTCTGATGGAACAATAAAAAAAATCTGTGTTAGCGATGGTCAACCAGTAGAATTTGGTCAGACAATTATAATTCTAGAATAATGTTTAAAAAAATTTTGATAGCAAATCGTGGTGAGATTGCTGTAAGAATTATAAGAGCATGCAAAGAATGGGGAATTTCTACAGTTGCTGTTCATTCGGATGTTGATAAAGACAGTATGCATGTAAGACTCGCTGATGAAAGTGTATGCATTGGCTCTCACCAACCAGCAAATAGTTACCTTAACATACCAGCTTTAATGTCTGCAATAGAGTTAACAGGTGCGGAAGCTGTGCATCCTGGTTATGGATTTTTATCGGAAAATTCAAATTTTGCAAAAATTTTAGAAGATAATAAAATTAAGTTTATTGGTCCATCATCAAAACTTATTAAAATGATGGGTGACAAAATCCAAGCTAAAAAGATTGCAAAAGAAAATGGTTTGCCTGTAATAGAAGGTTCAGACGGAGGCGTTGTTGATATCAAGGAAGCAAAAAATATATCTAAAGAAATTGGTTTTCCAGTTTTAATAAAGGCTGCTGGAGGTGGGGGTGGAAAAGGAATGAAGATAGTATTCGATGAAGACAAATTTGAAGAATTATTTTTAGCTGCAAAATCAGAGGCAAAAAAATTTTTTGCAAATGATGAAGTGTATATAGAAAAATTTTTTCAAAACCCAAGACATATTGAAGTACAGGTTTTATCTGGAAAAAATAGAACTGTTCATCTTCATGAAAGAGATTGTTCAGTCCAAAGAAGACATCAAAAACTTATAGAGGAAACACCAAGTCCAGTATTAACAGAAGATGTAAGAAAAGATCTTCTTGATAAAACTGTAAATATGGTAAGTAAAATTGGATACGAAGGAGCCGGAACAGTTGAATTTATTTATGAAGAAAAAAAATTTTATTTTTTAGAGATGAACACAAGAGTCCAAGTTGAACACCCCGTAACTGAAATGGTTACAGGAATTGACATAATTAAAGAACAAATATTTATAGCTTTTACAGGTAATACAGCCCTTCAACAAAAAGATATAAATCCAAGAGGCCATGCAATTGAATGTAGGATTAACGCTGAAGATCCCAGTAAAAATTTTCAACCATCTCCGGGACTTATAGGGATGTGTCATCAGCCATCAGGTTTCAGAACAAGAGTTGATGGATCAATTTATCAAGGATATAAAGTTACTCCATATTATGACAGCATGATATGTAAACTAATATGTCATGGAAGAAATAGATCAGAAGCTATACAAAGAATGATTAGATCTTTAGATGAATTTGTTATTGAGGGAATTATTACAACTATACCTTTGCACAGAAAATTACTAACTAATGAAAAGTTTATTAATTCTAATTTCAATGTAAGCTGGCTTGATAACGAAAAAATTCTTTAATAACAATTAGTTAGCCAAATATCATAAACTGGATGATCAAGTGGATTGATTGTCGGTCCTGAGGAAAAGGTCCAACCATTAAATACAAATACTTCATCATTATTTTTATTATTTAAATCTTTAACTTGTAAATATGCAGTTATTTCTGGAGTATCATCAAACTTTGAGTTTTGGCATCTAAGAGGTTTAATGGTAATATTTTTAAAATTTATTTCCTCACCAATTTTTATTTTCAATAAATTATTTTTAGAGCTTACTTTATCTAAAATTTTTATTTCAATATAATTTCCATCTAAAAATTTTGAGTTTTCCTCTGAATTCAAACCAAAATTAATTGAACATAAAAATAAAGTTATAAAAAAAAAACAAAAATTACTTTTTCCAACTATTATATTTTTTAATAATTTTTTCATTATTTTTATTAGGATGGTAAGATTTTTCTGTACCAGTTTGATTAGATTGGTGGGGCTTTTGCCATTCATATTTTTCTAAATCGTGAACATTTTCAATTTTATTTTTGGTATGATGCATCCATGAATGCCAGTCACTTGGTATTTTTGATGCATCGATTTCATCTTTGTAAACAACCCATCTTTTACCTTTTTTGTTTTGATAATATCTGTTTCCTGATAAATCTTGTCCAACAAATTTTCCAAAAAAAATTGTTTCAATTCTTGTACCTATAGTAGTCTGATTCCACCAGACAAAAATTTGTTTAATAAATGTCAACATTTTTCTTTGTAATTATTTCAATTCAAAATTGTAAAAAATAAATTAGACTAAAATAATTATTTGTATATACAATAATGATTTAAGACTCAAAAAAAAATAATTTAAGGGAAAAAATGGCAAAATATTTAGTAGAAACATATTATACATGCACTTTTAAAGTAAGCCATTACCTAGATAATGTTAATGAATCAGAACTTTCAAAACTTGAAAAAAGAGATGATGGAAATTTTGAAATTTTAGATATTAAACTAGATAATAGAAAAACTAAAAATTTAAGTTCAAAAATTAATAAAAATGACTTGGAAAATAATAATGTAGAGATAATACCAAAAAACACTCAACAAAATATTATACCCAAAGAAACTAGTCAAAAATTTGTTAATAAAATCAATGAAGGCGTTAGTAAAAGATTTAGCATGCCCGATCGAAGAAAAGGATACATACAAAAAGCAGCTATTGGCGACCATAAAATTTATCTACACACAGGAGAATATGAAGATGGCAAAATTGGTGAAATATTTATAGACACTAGCAAAGAAGGAGAATTGGTAAAAGCGTTAATGAACAACTTTGCAATTGCTATTTCTCTTGGTCTTCAATATGGAGTTCCACTTGATGAATTTATAAATGCTTATGTGGGAACTAAGTTTGAGCCATCCGGTAAAGTTCATGGAAATGATAGAATACTAAGCGCAACATCAATGCTAGATTATATATTTAGAGAATTAGCTATATCCTATCAAAATAGAGAAGATTTGGCACATACTCCTTCAATAGGAAGTTCTGAAAAATTAAATTTTACAGATGAAGAAAATACTGATGATCAAAATCAATTTTTGAAAATTGTTAAAGATATAACTAGTAAAGGTTTTGTGAGAAGTAATTATAAAAAAAATTTAGTAGATTTGTCAGATATAAAAATCAATTTAAAAGGAAAAAAATAAATTATTTTTTCTTTTTTAAAGATAGATTTAACTCTTTTAATTGAGTTTCTGAAACATCGGACGGTGCATTCATCATCAAATCTTGAGCATTTTGATTCATTGGAAACATTGTTACTTCTCTAATATTTTTTTCATCAGCTAAAAGCATAACAATTCTATCTACTCCTGGTGCTATTCCGCCGTGTGGTGGAGCTCCATAACTTAAGGCATTTATCATACCACTAAATTTATCGTCGACTGCTTTTTTATCATAACCTGCTAAAGAAAACAGTTTGTACATCAATTCTGGTTTATGATTTCTAATGGCACCCGAAGACAACTCAATACCATTGCAAACAATATCATACTGGTAAGCTTTTATGTTTAATGGATTTTTAAAATCAATTTTCTCTATATCTCCCTGAGGCATTGAAAATGGATTATGGCTAAATTTAATTTTATTATTATCATCTAGTTCAAACATTGGATAATCAACTATCCAACAAAAACTAAAATAAGATTGATCAATTAAATCTAAATCTTGAGCTATTTTATCTCTTGCAAGAGACAAAATTTTCTCAACCTCTTTTACTTTTCCACAACCAAAAAATATACTATCCCCAGTAATTGCACCTGTAATTTTCATTATCTCTTCTAAAGATTCTTTAGAAAAAAACTTTCCGACTGGTCCTTTTGCAGAAATTTCCTTTTCATTTTCAAAGGTAAAATATGCCAAACCTGAAGCACCTTGGTCTTTAGCCCATTTATCTATATTGTCAAAAAAGCTTCTAGGTTTATTTTTTGTATTTTTTGTTACAATCGCACGCACACTTGATCCAGTTTTTACTAGTTTTTTAAAAATATCAAATTTAACATCTTCTCTGGAAAAAATACTTGTCAAATCACAAATTAATAAAGGATTTCTCAGGTCAGGTTTATCAGTCCCATATTTTATCATTGCTTCTTCATATGAAATTCTAGGAAATTTATTATGTAAAATTTTTTTCGAAGAAAATTTTTTAAATAAGTTGATCATTAGTTTTTCTACAACTTGAAAAACATCTTCTTGTTCAACGAAAGACATTTCTAAATCTAATTGATAAAATTCTCCTGGGCTTCTATCCGCTCTTGCATCTTCGTCTCTGAAACATGGGGCTATTTGAAAATATTTATCAAATCCTGAAATCATTATTAGTTGTTTAAATTGTTGGGGTGCTTGTGGGAGTGCATAAAATTTTCCAGGATTCAGTCTACTTGGAACTAAAAAGTCTCTAGCACCTTCTGGGCTTGATGAAGTAAGAATTGGAGTTTGAAATTCTAAAAAACCTAAATCATTCAGTTCCTTTCTGATAAAAGAAATTACTTTTGATCTTAAAATTATATTTTCATGTATTTTTTTTCTTCTTAAATCTAAAAATCTATACTTAAGTCTTATTTCTTCAGAATATTCTTGATCTGTAAAAACTGGCATAGGTAGCTCTTTACAGCTACCAATTATTTCGAAGGAACTTATAGCAATTTCAATTTCTCCAGTATTAAGTTCTAAGTTAATAGTATCTTTGCTTCTCTCTATAACTTTTCCTGATACTTTAATGACACTTTCTAACTGAATTTTTTCTAACTTAGAAAAATTTTTATTACTTTTATCAATCACACATTGTGTTAAACCGTAATTATCTCTTAAATCTATAAATAATAAATTACCATGATCACGCTTTTTATTTATCCACCCAGATAAAATAATATCTTGAGATTTATTCGCCTTGGTTAATTCACCACAGTTATGTGTTCTATATTTATTCAAACTAAGCTTTCAATACTTCTTTTATAGTTTTAAAATCAATTGGTTTTTTTTTTTTTAAACTCGCTTCATCAATTTTATATATGAATTCAAATATTTTGCTATACGATCTATCTATTCTTTTAATAACGAAATCAATCAGTTTTTTATCTATTAAAATCTGACGATCGGAAAAGTTTTTTAAAATTAAGGCAAACATAAGATCATCGTCAGGTTTGTCAATTTTTGCAAAAAGACAGTTTTTTGCTCTCGATCTCAAATCAATTAATTTAAAATTAATTTCATTTATAGGTATTTTTGAATTTATAATTAAATATTTATTATCTTGATCTATAGTATTAAACAGAGAATAAATTAAAACTTCATCAATATTTCTATCAAAATTATCTAAAATAATATTTTCGTAAATTTTAATTTCTTGTAAATCTTCATTTTTGAATGAATGAGCATTAATTTGAATCCCTTTAAATTTTTTTAGAAAAATATTTGTTAGGTGCGATTTTCCTGAATAATTATCGCCACAAATATTTAAAAAATTTTTCTCCCATCTGGGCCAAGAATTTATTAGATTAAAAGCAAAATAATTACTTTTACTTACATAAAAATCTTCATCTTTAAAGTTTTGTTTATATTCAAAATTAAGTAAAAGTTGATTAAGATCTTTCATCTAATTTTCCAAATTTGGTTTTGTTTATCAATATCAAGGCCTTTTGACTTTAAATTATTTATAAATTTATTTGGAGGTCCATTGTATATTAATTTATAAAAAATTTCTTTATTATTAAATTTTAAAATTTCATAACTAAATACTAAGTCCATTTCGTTCAAAATCTTTTCCAAATTTAACATTTTACTATATTCGGATGCCTCTATGGAAATAGTTAACGGCAATTTAATTGATGTATTAATTTTATTTATTTCTTTCCAGTGATTTTCATAAGTGTTTTTTAACTGAAACAATATTTTATCCAAGGACTGTTTGTTATTAATTTTAACATCTGCAAAGATTTGATTTTCTATTTTTAAATTATCATTAAATTGAATTTTTGATAATATTCTTAAATTATTATTATTTTTAAATATTATTATAATTATGAAATCATCTAAATCATATTTTTCAATTGTTTTTTTAAAATCGTAATCCTCTATAGTAGTTTTGTTTTTAAGTAACAAATTTACATCTTCTAGATCTTCGGATGGCAATATATAATTAATTAAAAAAAATCTTTCTTTATTTAAATTCCAAGATTCATAAAAAATATTGTTATCAAATAAGGATATTTGGTTTTTTTGTAAATCAATAAAAACTGGTATTAGCAATACTTGTTTCTTTTTTGGTAAGGATGGAAAAATATTTTTTTTTTCAAAAAATTTTAAAGTATTTTTTTTACTAAAATTTACATCAAAATTGACAATATATTCATTATTTACAAATTTTTCTTTACTCATTGTGAAAGAATCTATTAGATTTTTTACTGTATCTATTGATGTATTTTTAATCTTCTCTTGATCGCTTGAAATTGTAATCATAGATATTAATTCAATAAAAGCCTCTCTGAAACCTCTGTTAATAACTTTTTCTTTATTAAAATTTACATCAAATGGCTCAGAAATCTCTAAATTTCTGACACTGAAAGTACTTGCGCTTAATGAGGAAGTTATAATTAGATTTATAAATAGAACGATAGAAAAAAAAAAATATATAAAGTTTATTCAATTTTATTAATTTTATTTTAAAATGCATATTTTATACTAATGAAAAAAACTAAATTTACATATCGAAAAAGTGGTGTAGACATAAAAGCAGCTGATAATTTTGTTAAGTTTATATCCAATATTTCACCAAAAAATAAGGGCAATAAAAAGTTTAAAAATATTGGTGGTTTTGGATCAATTTCTGATATTCCGAAAAGTTATAAAGCACCAAAAATAGTAGCAAGTACTGATGGGGTTGGCACTAAAATTGAAATAGCAAATATCTTAAATAAATATGACACTATTGGTATAGATTTGGTTGCAATGTGTGTAAACGACTTGATTGTTCAGGGAGCAAAACCTTTGATTTTTTTGGATTACATATCAATTAATAAAATTAATCTTAAAAAACTAAAATCAATAATAAAAGGTATTCAAAAAGGTTGTGAAATTTCTCAGTGTCAGTTGGTGGGGGGAGAAACTGCAGAAATGCCTGGGACTTATGGTAAAGATAAATTTGATATAGCAGGTTTCTCAGTTGGTTTAGTTGATGAAAAAAAAATTCTTTACAAAAAAAAAATAAAAAAAAATGATCTTATATTGGCTATTCCATCAAGTGGTATTCACTCCAATGGATATTCAATGGTGAGAAATATTATTAAAAAAAAAAAAATTAACATTTTAAAAAATAAATTTTTAAAAAAAGAACTAATTAGACCAACTAAAATTTATGTTAATGAAGTTTTAAGATTGGTAAATAATAAACTAATAAATGGATGCGCAAATATTACTGGTGGTGGAATAAAAGATAATTTAAAAAGAGTTGTGCCCGAGGGTTTAGTTGCTGAAATAAATTTGAGTAAAATTAAAACAAAAAAAATATTTTGTTGGTTGAAAAAAAATAATATTGATGAAAGTGAAATGTTAAAAACTTTTAATTGCGGAGTTGGGTTTTGTCTAATCATTAAACCAAAAAACCTTAGTAAAATCAAAAAATTTTTTAAAAAAAAATATGAACCATATCCAATAGGAAAAATTATTAGGGGCAAAAATAAAATTAAATTGAATGAGAAAATTAATTGGTCCTAAAAAAATAAAAACTGCTGTTTTTATTTCTGGAAAAGGAAGTAATCTCAAAAATTTAATTCAATTTTCAAAACTAAAAAACTATCCATTTTCTGTAGATTTAATAATTTCCAATACAAATCAAGCAAAAGGACTAAAATATTCCAAACAATATAAAATTAAAAAAAAAATAATTAAGTATGATAAAAAAATAAAAAACGATCAAAAAATTTTGAACTTATTAAAACAAGAAAAAATAAAACTAATTTGTCTTGCAGGGTTCATGAAAATTTTATCGAACAATTTTATTAAAAAATTTCAAGGAAAAATAATTAATATACACCCGTCATTACTTCCAAAATATAGAGGTTTAAATACCCATTTAAGAGCTATAAAAAATAGAGAAAAGTTTTCAGGTTGTACTGTCCATTATGTTACACCAAAACTCGACTCTGGAGAAATTATCCTCCAAAAAAAAGTTAAAATATCTAGCAAAGATAATCATTCTTCATTAGCCAAAAAAATCCTTAAAAAAGAACATTTAATTTATCCAGCAGCTATTAAAAAAATTTTAAGTTAGTCTTTAAAGAAAAAATTAATTTCTATTTTTGCGTTGTCTAGGCTATCTGAGCCATGCACAGAATTCTTGTCTATTGATAAACCAAATTTTTTTCTGATTGTTCCCTCTGTTGCCTCTTTAGGATTTGTTGCTCCCATTAATTCTCTATTGGCTACTATTGCATTTTCTTTCTCTAGTATCATTACTACAATTGGACCTGATGATAAATAAGCACATAAATCACCATAAAATGGCTTTGTTTCATGAACTTTGTAAAATTGTTCTGCTTCAGGTTTTGTTATTTGTATTTTTTTTTCTTTAATAATTTTAAAACCATTATTTTTGAATATATCTTTAATTTTATTATCTAAATTTCTTTCTACAGCGTCCGGCTTTATAATTGAAAGTGTTTGTTCCAAACTACTCATAGTTATCTTCTAAAAATTGATTTAATAACCTAACACCATAACCTGTGGCACCACTTGGATTTATGGCGCCCCCATATTTTGAAAAAGCCATGCCTGCTATATCGAGATGCGCCCAAGGTGTTTTGTTAATTATAAATCTCTGTAAAAACTGTGCAGCTGTAGTTGATCCAGCTCCTCCTACATAATTAATATTTTGCATATCAGCATTTTTGGAGTTTATCAGTTTGTCAAAGTTCTTGTGAAGAGGCATTCTCCATAATTTTTCATCAACTCTTTCACCAGATTCAATTAATTGTTTAGATAGTTTGTCATCGTTAGAGAAAAGCCCCGCATATTCTGAACCCAACGAAACAATAATAGCACCGGTTAGAGTTGCTAAATCAATCATAAATTGGGGTTTGAATTTTTTTTCAGTAAAAGTTAAAGCGTCTGCTAAAACTAGCCTCCCTTCAGCGTCAGTATTTAATACCTCTATAGTTTTTCCGCTATAAGATTTTACAATATCGCCAGGCCTTTGAGCATTTCCGCTTACCATATTCTCAACAAGGCCTACTACACCAACTGCATTAATTTTTGCTTTTCTTAAAGCTAAAGTTTTCATTAAACCT
>MDSW01220928.1_pt1 | contig 12924 bp, 10 predicted proteins | sample 811171 | NCBI WGS metagenome assembly MDSW01 (sample SAMN05326641, study PRJNA326480) | marine metagenome | isolation source: seawater | place: Atlantic Ocean: North West | collected 2012 | reverse complement strand
TGAGGAAGAATATGAATCACCTGAGGGTGTAGAAGAACAAAAGGGACAGTCGGGTGGTTCAGCTAATGTTTCAGATGTTGAACTTCGAGAGCGATTTGGATATACTGAGTTAATGCGACCGATTGAAGGATTAAATATAATTTATCCTAGCGATAAACTTCATGATAAAGACGCAAAGATAAACGTTAAAAACATGGTAGGTTCGGATGGATTACGAAGAATGATAACATATGAAGAATCGGGTAGTCCAATACGTCGTAAAAATTTTAAATACAAAACCGAAAAATATGGAAGAGTTTTCTCTCCACAAGAACTAGGTAAATACAGTGGAAAAATGAAAAGCATATGTGATAACATTATGAATTCAACAGGTGTTGTTTTAGTTTATTCGCAATACATTGATGGTGGTGTTATTCCTATTGCTCTTGCTCTAGAAGAATTAGGTTTTACGCGTGCACAAGGTACACATTCGTTATTTGAAACTCCTCCAACAGAAAGGATAGACGCTATTTCGATGGAGACTAAAAAAGACGACGGTGATTTTAATCCAGCCAAGTATATCATGATAACTGGCGATAAGACTGTTTCACCTGATAATGTTAATGAATTAAAAATGGCAACTAACGACAGTAATGTAGATGGAAAACAAGTGAAGGTTATATTAATATCACAAGCCGGTTCAGAGGGTCTTGATTTTAGATTCATCCGTCAAGTTCATATATTAGAACCTTGGTGGAATATGAATCGAATCGAACAAATTATAGGAAGAGCCGTAAGAACATGTAGTCACAAAGCATTACCTTTTACAGAGAGAAATGTTGAAATATATTTACACGGTTCTATCTTAGAAGACGAACAAAAAGAAGCAGTAGACATATATGTATATCGCTTGGCAGAGTTAAAAGCATTAAAAATCGGAGAAGTAAGTAGATTATTGAAAACGATTTCAGTAGACTGTCTATTAAACTCAGAGCAACAAAATTTTACCGAAGATAATTTTGATAAAATAGTTCCACAAAAATTATCAAGCAAAAAAGAAATAGAATATAAAATTGGCGACAAACCCTTTTCCGCAATTTGTGATTATATGGAAAAATGTGACTATGTTTGCAAACCAGATACGACATTATTCGAAGCCGATACAAAATTAGATACATACAGTGAAGAATATATTAATGTAAATAATGATAAAATTATCAGAAGAATTAAAATGTTGATGAAAGAAAATTTTTTCTATCGTAAAGATGATTTAATATCACAAATAAATGTTATTAACGAATATCCCATTTCTCAAATAAATTCAGCTTTACATCAACTTGTTGATGGTAAGAATGAATATATAACAGATAAATACGACAGACTTGGCTATTTAATAAACATAGGAGATTTATATTTATTTCAACCTCTCGAAATTAACGATGAAAAAATATCCGTTTTTGAACGGTCCACACCTCTTGACTATAAAAAAGAAACTCTAAGATTTAACTTGGAAAAGGCAAATAAAGATGATGATATCATCTCAAAAATAAATAGTGAAAATATTCAAACTATTGAAATTACTAATAATTTGTTTAAAGAAATAAAAGCTAATTATGATTTAGCAAATAATACAGAATCTGTAAAACGCGGAGAGACTAATTGGTATATATTAGCATCTGTAATCATAAAAGAATTAAAAAATAACAACATTAACAATACAGACGAAATATTATTATCTCATATACTGGAAAGTATCGATTTTGATTCAACTTTAAAAATATTAGAATACTTCCAATTAAATGACGAATTATCTGATTTCGAAAAACAAGTTAAAAAATATTATGATGATGAAATGCTCGAAAATGATAAAATTAAATGTATTATTTTAAATAATAAAGGAAAACAGGAATTAGTTAAATTAGTAGAAAATAGTTGGAAAACAGGAGAACCTGAAGATTATACAAAGATAGAATCAGAATTAAATAATAAAATTAAAAATCGTTTTAAAAATTTAAATTCATTAATAGGTTTAATGAGTGTTTTTAAAAATAATGAAATGGTTTTCAAAATTAAAAATACAGAAAAAAAGAGAGATACAGGTGCACGATGTGATCAGGCACAAAAATCTCAATCGCTAAAAATATTAGATAAAATTACTGATTTTGAATATAATAAAAAACTAAACCAAAAACAATTATGTATTTACCAGGAATTCATGCTCCGTATTCACAATAAAAATAATAAGGACAATAAAGTATGGTTTTTATCACCTATTGAAAATATATTTTACAATATAACCAATTAAATTAATAGAAAAATTGATTAAAGTTTAAAAAAATGTCGCATTAATATATTAAGATTATTATGGGTGATGACAAAAAAAAAATTAATAATATAGATTCAGGGTTAGGTGCTGGTTTAGGTGATGAATTAGAAGAAGTTCAGGTAGAACAAATTATAAAATCTACGATGGGTGAAGAAACACAAGATGATGAAACGGAGCTTGAAACTGACGCCGAATCTGAAGCCGAACCTGACGCCGAATCTGAAGCCGAATCTGAAGCCGAACCTGACGCCGAATCTGACACTCCAGAATCAAATAAAGAAGAAATAAACAAAGGTATTAAAACAAAACCCAAAACGATTCGACGAAAAAAACCAGTAGACATATATCATTCAACGATGATAACAAAAAAAGTATCTGTGCCTATTAGTAACATTGGTATAAATCTTAGTGAAACACTTGAAGCTATTCTTAGATCCGAGTGTGAAGGCAAATGTATTGCTGAAGGGTATGTAAAACCTGGTTCCACCAAAATCCTTACTTATTCAAGTGGTCTAATTAATAGTGATACTATTGTGTTTGAAGTTATATTAGAATGTATGATTTGTTTACCGGTCGAAGGTATGCATATTGAATGTAATATTAAGAATATTACCAGAGCTGGTATTCGTGCAGAAACGTCAGATACACCTAGTCCAGTAGTTATATTTGTAGCCCGTGACCATAGCACAAATAGTAAATATACAAATCTTTCCGAGAATCAAGAAATAATAGTTCGTGTAGTTGGTCAACGATTCGAATTAAATGATAAATACATTTCTATTATTGCTGAGGTAATTGGTGCAAAGAAGAAGAAAAAACCTATTACAATTAATGAATAAATACAATAAATTAATATAATAATAGTAATTAAAAACTAAAATTATATTAATTATAATGTCAAATAATTTACAGTTAATTAAGACACGTATAGAATCAATGTCAATATATCATCAAATGGAAATATTGCGTATTTTTAACGATAATAACACCACATTAAATGAAAATAACAATGGAACATTTATCAATTTAACAGGGCTAGATAATTCTATAATAGAAAAAATTAACAAATATATTAAGTATGTAGACGAGCAAGAAGATGAATTAAACGAAGTAGAAAATGAAAAAGATAGAATCCAAAATAAATTTTTTAATGGTAATAAAGAGTAAGCGTTCCCACTATATAGTATGACTTCAAGGAAGAAACAATATGATTTTTTATTTAATAATTTGAATAATTACATGTTTACAAATGATAACATTATTCGTTACACAAAATTAAATAATACTTTGAAACTGAAGGAAAAATCTACTCATAAAAAAGAAAAAACAAAAGAAAATAAAGATGTTTTTATCCCACGTCAAAAAGACGTTTTATTTTGGTGCTTTTACATCATATTAAATGGAAAGGAAAATTATTTATTTAATCTCAATAACATATTTACCATCGAAAAAGAAACCAAAATAAAAGCCATTGAAATACTGAAATCTAAAAAGGATATTTTAAAAGAACATAAACTAAAAAAAACAGAAATAGAAAATGAACTATTAAACGAGCAAACTATTACCATCAAAGGACTATCAGCTCTCTGTATTGCTTACAATATATCATTATGTGTAGTGAAAAACAGACTAGTATTTGATTTAAAGTATACAGATACAGTGAACGGTATTATTTATTGGGAAAATAACAAATACGGTGTCTATGATACCGATATAAATAATTATTATACGAATATTATTGAAAATTATTATGTGACTAATCCATCAAAACCCATAAAAGCTATCAGTGGTTATACCATAAAAGATTTACAAGAAATATGCAAAAAATTAAATATATCAATCATCGACAATAATGGTATGAAAATAAAAAAAACCGACATATATCAAAAAATTCAAACTATATTATAATAAAATTGAATAGTAGTATTATAATAGTATAAAAATAATAATTATAATTATATATATGACAGAGAGAACTCAATCACAAATAAAATTAGATGAGTTATTAAATCTCTATTTAGAAAATGTTAAAGGACGAAATTCAACCGATGGTTCTCTTGAATTGGAAGTTCGGTTTGGAACAAAAGGATTTCGAAAACTAACATATATCGATTATACTAATGTTGTGAAAATATTAAAATCACTACAATTTAGAGATTTACAGCAAGAAGATTTCCTTAGAATTAACAGTGAATACGTCGATCCTAAAACAGGCGTTACAAAAATGTCTAATATTAGAACCGAAGTATCAGGATTAGGAAATATATCAAAATATTGCAAAACCGATAATATATTAGATACTAATGGTGGTGTATATGGCTCTTTCGAACAAAAATCTCTTTTACGCAATGATGACGATTCCCTAATATATCCAGTTGATTTTGAAGATTTTAATTTCCGTGTATCTTTACAAGTTGAAAAAAAATTCAACCAAGGTGCTGGAATAATCCGCGGAATGATTGATAAATGGAGTGATAACAAAAAAACGTTCCGATTAATTAATAGAACCACATTAAAACACGATAAGTATCCCTTAAAAGTAGATTTAAGTATTGTAAGGTCGTCTAAAAAAATAGACAGAAATTATGTTCCAGAATACAGATTTACAAATTCAGGTGTATTAGAGTCAAGTATGGAATATGAAATAGAAATAGAATTAGATCCAGAAAAAATAGGTTATGGCACCGAATATAATACACCTGATAAAATCGCGTATAGTTTGAGAAAGGTAATCAAATACGTTTTATCTGGACTTCAAGGAACGAATTATCCTGTTTCATATAGAGAACAAAAGGATATTTTAAATGAATATATGAATATTTTGTGGAATGAGAAAAAAGAACACTTCGTAAAACCAAAGAATTTTATAGGTCCATCGTCATACACATTACAAATGTATAATATAATACCCACCGAAGAAACAAATATGCCAAATATAAACAATAATTACACGGTAACCGATAAGGCAGATGGCGAACGTAAATTATTATATATTTCAAATAAGAAGAAAATTTATTTAATAGACACAAATATGAATGTTCAATACACTGGTGCTCTATCCGATAACGATGACTTGAAAGGCACCATTATCGACGGTGAACACATATTACATAATAAGGAAGGTAAATTCATTAATCTATATGCAGCATTCGATATATATTATTTAAAGGGGGAAGACGTTCGTAGCAAAGCGTTTATTCCAATCGAAAACGTGGATGACAAGACCCTTTTAAATTATCGCCTACCGTTAATGGTAAATACAATTAAAGATATTAGACCCAAATCTATAATAAAAGATTCGGATATTCCTATCAGAATTGAAAAGAAAAAATTTTATAAATCTAGCAACGAATCTTCTATATTTGAGCAATGTGGAATTATTTTACAATATGAAAATGATGGATTATTTGAATATAATACTGATGGTTTGATATTTACACCTTCGTTGTTAGCAGTTGGTGCAAATAATGAGAAAGAAAAGGCTAAAATGCCCATTAAAACTACATGGGAACACTCTTTTAAATGGAAACCTGTCGAATACAACACAATTGATTTCTTGATTTCTATTAAAAAATTACCAAATGGTGACGATTTTGTAGGTAATATATTTAAAGGTGGAATCAGTACAAATTCAAACGTACAGATTTCACAATATAAAACTTTGACTCTACGCGTAGGATTTGACGAGAAAATACATGGCTATGTTAATCCATGTAAAAATGTTTTGGACGATGAACTACCGAATGTAAATAATCCGGATGAAGATGAGGGTTATCGTCCGATGCAATTTTATCCAACGAATCCATCTGATAATGATGCTGGTATTTGTAATATTATGCTTCAAGAAAGCAGTAATGGAGAAAAAATAATGCTTACCAAAGAAGGCGAAATCATCGAAGATAATATGATTGTGGAATTTAGCTATGAAAAGGAAAATGAAAATAAGTGGAAATGGACTCCTTTACGAGTAAGATATGATAAAACAGCTGACTTGCGGAACGGTGGTAATAATTTTGGTAATGCGTATCATGTTGCCAACAGCAATTGGCACAGTATTCATAATCCTATTACGGATGAAATTATTAAAACTGGACTCGGAATCAATGAAAATATTGGGGATGACGATGTTTATTACAATGCAGTAAGCGGAAAGTCACGAACTAAATCAATGCGTGATTTTCATAACAAGTTTGTTAAAAATCACTTAATCAAAAATGTATCAAGTCCTGGACATAACCTTATAGATTTAGCAGTAGGAAAAGCCGGTGATTTTCCAAAATGGATTGCTGCTAAATTGAACTTTGTATTTGGTATAGATATTGCCAAGGATAATATCGAGAACAGAAAGGACGGTGCTTGTGCTCGTTATTTAAATAATAAGAAAAAAAAGGGAAGGATTCCAAAAGCTTTATTTGTAGAAGGTAACTCATCGGTAAATATACGAAACACGGAAGGTATCATTACGGATCAAGGTAAAAAAATCACAAACGCCGTATTCGGAAAGGGAGCAAAAGATGTAAAAGATTTAGGTAAAGGAGTTTATAACGTATATGGAATAGGAAGTGAAGGTTTTAATATTTGCTCAATCCAATTTGCAGTTCATTATATGTTCAATTCCAAAGTGACATTGCATAACTTTTTAAGAAACGTTAGTGAAACCACTAAGGAGGGTGGATACTTTATAGGAACAAGTTATGATGGTAATAAAATATTCAAAATGCTTGCTGATAAAGAAAAGGGTGAAAGTGAAATTCTCATGGAAGAAGACGATAAAATATGGGAAATTACGAAACAATATGACGCTAGCAAGTTTTCCGATGATAGTAGCTGTTTAGGATACACAATTGACGTATATCAAGAATCTATTAATAAGAAATTTCCTGAATTTTTAGTAAATTATAATTATTTAACACGTTTATTGGAGAATTATGGGTTTACACCTCTTACAAATGAGGAAGCTCGTGAAATAGGTTTCAAGAGTAGCATAGGTAACTTCAAAGAGTTGTACGATATTATGATGAATGAAAATGAAAAAAATCGTAAAAATAAATATGCACAAGCAGAGTTTATGAGCAAAAACGAACGAACCATATCGTTCCTTAACAATTATTTCATATATAAGAAGAGACGTAATGTAGATGCTGAAACGATTACAAAGAATGCATTAACACAAACAATTGATGATGAACTAGATGAACAAGACGCAAATATGAAAATCAATAATATTATCAACGAAACGCGTATTGAAAGTCTGAATGAAACAACCACCGACGAAACTAGGCCTAAAACAAGCAAAAAAATTAATAAGAAAGTAACATTAGCAGAAAAATCCGAAGATAAAAAACCGAAGAAAACAATCAAACGAAAAATAAATGTTTCAAAACCATCAAAACAAGAATCTACGCAATCATCTAGTCAAAAGGTTAAAAGAAAGATTAATATCGATAAAGATTAAGTTAAAACTTAAGTTAAAACTTAATTTATAATTTTTTAATGTAAAAATTATAAACAACATAAAAATTTACGTATTATAATAATTATCAACAAATGAGTTATTTTCAACTTCATAATATTCCATATAATGAAAAAATAGAACAATTTATTAATTTTAAGACTAGTGATAAAAAAATAAGTGAACCTGTTATAAATAAGACGCTTGTGAAATATTTGACAAATATAAAAACTGAAATTGATAATAGACAAGAAGAATGGGATCATTACAAAAAATATATAAATCCTTACGAATATATACACACACAAGTATCAAATACAAAGACGTCTGTTTGCAAAATAAAACCACTATCACGTTCGTATTTTAAAATGATAGAAATATGTGGTATTTTCAATCTCATACCAGAACTACCTGATAATTGTAAATCGTTTCATCTTGCCGAAGGTCCTGGTGGTTTTATCGAAGCTCTTTCTTTTCTTCGAAACAATGTCAACGATAGTTATGTAGGAATGACCTTAATAGATAATGATATAAATGTTCCTGGATGGAAGAAAAGCACTGCCTTTTTAGAAAAACACAAAAACGTATATATCGAAAAAGGTCTAGATAATACAGGTAATTTATTGTCTCTAGATAATTTAAAATTCTGTCATGAAAAATATAAAGGTTCTATAGACCTGGTAACTGCTGACGGTGGTTTCGATTTTTCTATTGATTTTAATAGTCAAGAAACCGTAAGTGCTAATTTAATATTGTGTCAAATAATATATGCAATTGCTGTTCAAAAAAAAGGTGGAAATTTTTTTATTAAATTTTTCGACACATTTACAGAAGCATCACTTCAAATGATTTATCTAGTAGCTTTATTATATGAAGAAGTTTATTTTGTAAAACCAAATACAAGTAGATATGCAAATTCTGAAAAATATATTGTTTGCAAGAAATTTAAATTATACGATACATCTAAGATAATGCAAAAAATTTTCACAATGTTTACTAAGATTTGCTACAATGAAAATATTATCAGTATTTTATCCCTTGAAATACCCTATCTATTCACGAATCAAGTTGAAGGGTTAAACGCGATATATGGACAGCAACAATTAGATAGTATATCTAACACATTAAACTTAATAAATAATAATAAGCCAGAAAAAATAGAAAGTATTAAAAAAAATAATATCCAAAAGTGTGTATCATGGTGTCAAAAATATAACTTACCATTTAATAAAATAAACTTTTCTAATAATATAAAATTGAATCAAAATATTTAGAGAATATGAAAATAAATTATGATTACACGGACTGTCCGATTTAATTTAAATCCAATTAATAAGTTAAATATTAAAGAAAATGTAATGTATATCTTTACATTTATAACATTATGGATATTTATAGTAATCACATTGTTTATGATGACAATTAGTAATATTTTCAAATCATATTTTAAAATTACCGAATATGGATACATGAAATGTATTTATTATTTCAGTAAATCACTAGATTATTTTGAGGAACAAAAATATTTTCACCCTTCAAGTCGTCGTTTAATAAATGACAGGGCTAATAAAGAACCATATCTAGTGCGTTATTATATGTTATTTACAGATAGAGATAAATTTCCATTTAACGTATTTATTCATAAGTTTATGAAAGGGGATGACGACGAAGACCCACACGATCACCCTTGGGGATTCTTTCATATAATCTTATCAGGCGGATATTGGGAAGAAGTTCCTATTGATCAAACCGAAGAAACAAAATTCTACAAAGGTTTTTGTAAAATTTGGCGTAGACCAGGTTATTGGAATATTGTAAATTCTGATTACACTCATCGCATTGAACTAGATAATAAAAAACCAAAACCATGGACATTGTTTGTGCCATTCAAACGTGATAATACATGGGGATTTTGGACTAAAAATAATATGAATACGTGGTGTAAAATTAATCATGATGTGTATCTTAGAAATAAAAACATAGATAAACAAGATTAGTTGTATATTATATTAAAGTATTTAATAAAAAGTAATTAATAAAAAATATTTATTGTTTTTTTATTAATTCTAATCACATTTATCGCATGCCTGTTTATCACCAGTTCTTCTATATGGAATAACCTTGTTTTGCTTTGTCTTAAGGATATAAATTGAATTTGTATTTGAACTGTAACGACCAGCATGTTTTGCACCTTCGCCAAAAGCAGATAAACTGTTTGCGTTTGCATTAATAGTATCAACCTTGAGGCGTAGTAATCTAGACCCACTTGATACTGCTCCTTGGGTTGAGAAATTCTTATTGTTCGGTTTGTATATAATTTTTTTGGGATTTGTGCCGTTATCACAACCCATATTACATGTTGTGCTCTCATAATATGGTGGTCCACTTCCTGAATCAGAAGGTTCTAATACATTTTTATTACTGTCAACATACGTTTCACCTTCAATACGAGCACCTGTTCCTTGATTTTGTTTATAAGTTTTACAACGGGATTGTAAATAAGCTCTACTATCAGTATAATAATTTTTATTTAAGTTTGTAGAAGCAGATTTAATAACCTTTGCTTCAGGATTACAAGCCACACAAACTATCTTATTTAAACTAGTGTCAAAATATTTATCATTTGAACTCGTTTCTTGTATTTTAAAACCTTGGTCAATATTATTGATAAAAGTGACTCTTTTATTATTATCATCACAAGGGTCCTTACTCCCTAAATAAACAGAACCACCAGGAATATCCATAGGCATTCCAATTGCCGAGGTTCCCTGGCTATTAGTACCATTTAATCTACGACGCCATATTTTTAAAGGCCTCGCTTTAAAAGATGTTCCGTTATTACCTGATGTATTGTTTCCATTATAGTTCCACGAAGGAACAGCACTATATGTTGCTAATTCTTTCCAATTAATAATAGGTTGTGTCTGTCGATTATAAGTAGAAGTCATATTATATAATAATTTTAGAAAATAAAACCTAATATTAATATATTAGTATGAAAGTTTTAAATAATATCATTTTAGGATTGTTTACATTATTAATAGTTATTTATTTGGTTAATTTTAATTTTTTTACATCTGCTAATTGTGAAGGATTTAAAGAAGGTAAAGACGATGAAGATGACCTTAATCTAACCGAAAAGGTATTTAAACATTCTGGAGAGATTTCTATGTTAAAGGAACATGTCGATAAAATTCTCGAAGTCAGACAAGAAATGGCTAATTTAAGAAATGACGTAGACATAAATAAAACACAAATATCATCATTAGTTGAAGAAAAACAGGGAGATATGAATAAATTAGTAGATGATTTATAATACAATAATTTTATATACAATAATTTTATATACACTATTATTATATGTCTACTAATTTTACTGGTAAAGATTTTAATTATGTAAATGCGTTTTATAAACCTAAGGATGGTAATGATGGGGGTGAAGGTCCAGACATGGGACCAAAAGCTGGCAAAATTATGAATAACGTTAAAGGAACGATAGATTATGGTTCTGCATTACTTGTGGAAAATAATTCGAGGTCAACTAAACGAATCCAGAAAGATCCTGGTGTTTTAGGAAATGCATATTTTTTAAATACGCACACAGAATGTGAAATGGATGGTGATAGTAATCAAGTACCCTCAAGACATATTTATATAAATAATAGACCATCAGGCGAAATTCCATTCATATCTGATATGATAGGTGTTAAAACTCCAAGGGGGTTAATACCAGGAATGGTTTCAAATATACAAAGGACGAATCCATCTGGGTTATTAAATGCCATAATTCCAGGTTCTGATTTAAATAAATGTAGTTCAGTCACATTAAAAGTATTTAATCAAGATAAAAGTGGGAAAGTAAAACAAGGGACAGAAACCAAATATATGTCAAAAGGAGATATATGTAATTTGAATGATGATGCTTTTTCTAATCCGAATGATAACATAAAGGAGAGAATAGAATGTTTTACTACATTTGACGAGGAAGAAGAAGTAGAAGAAAATAATTATTCTAACATGCCAGATGACCAAGCGATTCAATTATACTTATCTTCAATCACATTATTAGGATTATATTTAGTTTTAAAATTTATTAACAAACGGTAAAATTTATTAACAAACAATAATATATATGCCTACCAGTGATTTTCTTGGTATAGATTTTAATTATGGAAATGCTATAAAAAATCCAGCTGAATTAGGAATGGGTAAAGGAGGTAAAAAATTTTTAGATGGTACTAGTTTAGGGCAGAATTTTATAGGATTAGGTAATTATACTGAGGTTTTATTTACCGAAAAAACGAATGCTCTTAAATCGTCTGGTCCTTTAGGAAATCGTTATTTTATTGAAACAGATAAACTGTGTTCTAATTTGCCCCAAACAGATAGTTCTAAAAACAGATATGTGTTAATCGATAATCGTCCTCCTAGTTATCTTGCAGGTGGAAGAGGCATGATTCCTAGTCTTTTACACAATGTAGCAAGACTAAATCCTCTTACAATTGCAGAATCTTTAATTCCTGAACAACTAACCGGTGACAATAATTGTGTAGAAGTAAATGTCATACAAAAATTACAACGCGCTGATGGTTCAATTTATGATGACTACGAAACAATATATATGACTAGAAAAAATATTGAAGATGTGAATCCTTGTTATTTTAATAGAAATAAAATTGATGGTAATGAAACTAATAAACATGTAAATCCTATGTCAAAAGATAAAGGTAGAAATTGTGGCGAAACGTTTTCTTCCATGAATCAACCCATTGAAGAAGAAGTAGAAGAAAATAATTATTCTAAGATGCCTGATGATAAGTTAATACAATTATATTTATCAACCATAACCATAATTGGTTTATATGCTGTTCTTAAACTTATCAATAAAAGATAATTTAATACGATAATTTAATACGATAATTTAATACGATAATTTAATACGATAATTTAATACTATAATTCATTATAATAATTCATTATAATGAATATTTATACACCGAGTGTAGGGTCAACTAAAACCGAAGAACCACCTCTTTTACTGCGTCTACGACGACCCTTTTCACTTTTTTTTCTGCGCTTGCCCCCTTGTTGCTGTTGTTGTTGATGTTGCTGTTGTTGTTGATGTTGCTGTTGTTGTTGATGTTGCTGTTGTTGTTGATGTTGCTGT
>MDSW01186943.1_pt1 | contig 12924 bp, 3 predicted proteins | sample 811171 | NCBI WGS metagenome assembly MDSW01 (sample SAMN05326641, study PRJNA326480) | marine metagenome | isolation source: seawater | place: Atlantic Ocean: North West | collected 2012 | reverse complement strand
GGGGGGAAGGGAGGATAGGGTTTAGGGGGGGATGGGCGCCTCGCGAGGGGCGGGGGGGGAGTGGGGCGTCGAGGGGCGCGGCAGAGGGAGGGCGGGGCGCGCGGCGCCGAGAATCGCGTCGCACTCGAGTGTGATGATGGAGTTTTTATTTCGTTGATCCTCATCGTTTGAACCCCCCTCCCTACAAGTCGAGACGAGATCCGCCCTCGATCCGCCCTCGGCGGAGGCTCGCGGCTCGGGGCCTCCCGCGCGCTCTCAGATGTTCTCGACGTCGTCGAAGTCGAAGAAGTCGTCGTTCTCGTCCCTCTCTTCCTCGAACGTGTCCGTCTCGTTCACGCGGATGGAGTCCGGGAGCTCGCCGTACGCCTTGAGCGAGCGCGCCTCGTCCGCGAGGTACTTGAGGATCACGTCCGCCTTCTCATCCTGGAAGTCGCGGAGGCCGAGGAGGATGATGTCGCCGTTGTTCACCCACACCTTCTTGCGCATCTTGCCGCGAATGTGGCAGAGGCGCTTCACGCCGTCGATGCACTGCGCCTCGAGGCGACCGTTGCCGAGCATTCGAAGCACCTGCGCGTACTCCTGCCCGTCCTCCTTGAACACGAGCTCGCGCTTCTCGTCGCCGTCGTTTTTCCCGCGGCGGCGGTTCTTGCCGCCCTTGCCCTTGGCCTTGGGCATGGTGGCGGGGGGGAAGGCGGTCGGCGCTGCGGACGCGCGACCGGTGCCTCGGCGAAGTGACGAGGACGGACGGCGCTCGGGACCCGGCGCGCGTCGCGGAAAGGGCCGTTAGGGTTGGCGGCGCCTTGGTTTTATCGGTGGGATTTGCCGAGGCGCGCGGGAGCGGCTGTGGTGCAGGGATCCGCTCAGATGTCCGGTCCCTTGGGCGGAGGCGTCGTGAACCGTCAACTCTGGGTTTGTGAGACTTTCGTGCACACCTCACCTCGTACGTATGGGCAAACAGTCTCATCCCGAACCAGTAAGAATCACACACCGGGAACCGGCGATCCATCACGGCCGTTTTTCCCGGGCGCGCGGAGATGTTGGGGCGAGCGACCAACGCATCCCGCGGTGTGGTACCGGCGCTGGAGCGCGGGAGTGCTCATCGCGGTTCACATGGCGGTAGTGCACGACGGCGTCGAAAGACCTCCGAGTCCGTCGCCGCGTCCGTCAGTCCCATCTCCGCCGCCGCGAGCGTCAGCGCGTCGCCTCCGCTCCCCCTCGCCTCTTGCGTCCCACCCGCTTTTTTGGTACACTGCTTGCGTGGCATCCGTCAGGCGGTGATTTTCTCGCGACGTAATTGGCATGTGCTTCCTGCATTCCGCGCCACCCCGGGCACGCGCGACCTCCCGGGGCGGCGTTGATCGAACCGTCGAGTCCCGAAGAGAGCGTCGTTCGTCGCCGAGACCCCCGCGAGCGAGACCAGCGCCGTGCACGAAGCCGCCGAGCGCGCCGCCGCCCGACTCATCCGCGAAAGTTCGGCGCGTCGCTCGCACCGATGGCCACGCCCAAGAAGGGGGGCATCCCGCCCATGTCCCCGGGCGCGGGCAACGCCGTGTATCCGGTGACCCTCAACTCCGATACCATGCCGCGCGACGTCCTCATCGCCGTCAGGCAGCGTCGCAGGCACGACCTCCCCAGCCGGGTCTCCGTCTGCTGCTGCCCGATCCAGTGGGACGAGGCCTACGAGTTCACGGCGCCCAAACCGCGTCAGTGGTGGCGCCGGTTGATGTTGTACCTGGGATGCGCGAACAACGACTACGGCGGCACGATGTTCGACATAATCGACGGTCTCTACGAGGAAGGAAAGATCAACCGGACGCAGATGGGGCAGCTCGAGGCGTTGGCCCGGGTCGCCATGGGATGCCAGTACAAAGCGGAGCAGGAGATCGGAAAGCACATCTTGCTCGGCATGACCGCCGCCATATGCGGCGCGGTCGTGCCCGTGGTCGTCGGCATCCAGACCACGATGCAGGACAAGCAGATGGCCCACTATCTGTCCTACTTCGCCATCTTCCTGTCCCTGGTCCAGACAGTCGCCGTCACGCTCGGACAGGTGGGCAACTACTCGCAGACCGCGATGTCTCGCCGGATGACGGCCGCGGAGATAAAAGCGGAGATCTACAAGTTCGAAGCCCTGGCGGGCGAGTACTCGGACCCGCAGTCCCACGACGCGCAGTTCGGCAAGCTCATGTACCACCTGGCGGAGTTCAGGCAGAAGGCTGTGGAGATCCAGTACGCCGCGCGAAGCGGCGGGGGGGACAAGAAGGGCAGCGAGAAGGCCGAGCGCGAGAAGGCGGACACGGAGATGAAAGCCTCGGGCAACCGCGGGGTGTGATGACTCGCGGCGGCGACGAGGACGGCGAGCGCAAAAGGCGGACGCGGAGACGAATCGTCGCGACGGCGATTCGAGCGTCGTACCAAATTTGTACCGACGCGAAGAGCTTCTCCCACTCGCCGGCGTCGCTCCCCGACCCTACGCTCGAACTCGCGGCGAGCGGGACTCGAGATTCGGCACAGTCACTGGTACACGCGCGTGGTTCCACGCGCTCTTCTCCGGTACACACTCCTCTCTACGACCCCTCGCGGCGCCTCCTCCTCCCGGGTCCGCTCTCGCCTTCTCTTTCTGCTTACTTCTTCTTCGCCCTCGCCCTCACTTCTTCTTCGTCGTCGCCCCCTCGGTCCTGCTGAGCAGCCTCCTGCTCGTGTAAAACTCGGGCTTGGTGTTTTGCAGCACAATGTTGGACGTCCTCGGCGCCTGCGCCTCGGCGAGGCTGACCCTGGTCCGCTCGTCCATCGCCGTGCTGACCCTCGCGCCCGGCCGCGGCGCCTCGTACTCCGGGATCGTCCCCACCACCTCGAACACCCACGTGTTCTCGTCCGTGACGACGACCAGGCGCCCGACGAGGTCCGTGCCGTACTCCGTCGGCGCGTACCGAATCCGCAGATCCGCCCCGGGGCCCGCGCCGATCGCGTCCGACGCATCCTCCGACGCGGCGTCGCCGCCGGACGACCGCGCCGCCGAACTCGCCGAACTCTTTCGCGGAACAACGCCTTTTCCCGACGCGAAAGACCCGCCGCCCCTCGAAGTCCTTCGGGTCCCCGAAGCGGCGGAACCACGCGGATCGGTTCCTCGTCCCTCGTTCGAAGACGCGTTCCCGCCGCTTATCACGCCGGCGCGCATGATCCCCGTCTCCGGGGTGACGGAGAACTCCGGCGGCGAGTCCGGGGTGAAATACGCGGTGAACCCGGTGGGCGCGGGCTCCGGGTTGGGGAGGGAAAACACCGCGACGGAGGCTTGCCCCACGTGCGCCTCCACCTGGATCGTCCCGTCGATCTCCGGCTCCACCGCCTCGAGGTGGATGGGGAACCGCCACCGCCCGCCCGAGGCTTTCGAGACGAGCAGGTCCACGCTGCAGTCCATCGCGCGCCGCGGGCGGAAGCTCAGGTGGAACTTCAGGGGCGCGACGCTGCTCGTGAGGCTCGCCTGCAGCGGCTTCACCACGAGCGCCTTCCGCAGGTGCGACTTCTCCTGGTCCGGCACCGCGAGCTCGAACGAGTAGAGCTCGCTCGCGCCCCGGATCTTCAACCCGTCCAGCGTCACGCTCACGCCGAGCTCCGTCTTGCGCCGCGCCTTGCCCCGGATCTGGTAATGGTGCCCCGACGGCGGCGCCTCGGCGTGCGCGTGAATCGGAAACCGCCACGTCAGCGCCTCCTCGCCGTCCTTCGCGCGGCCGACCGCGCGAACGACGACGTGCGCGACGTGGCGCGTCATCGCTGCCGGCGTGAACCGAAACGGAAACTGCGCCAACCCGAACCCCGACACCTCGTGCGTCTTCTTCTTGGTCAAAAGCTCGAACGCGCCGCGCGAATATTCGTCGTCCTCCGCCGGCTCGAGCGTCGCGGAGACGCTCAACGGCTCGCGAAACGGGTTCGGAAACGCCACCTGGCCCGAGCCGGACTGACCGAGGATGACGAAGATCTCCGTCGGCGGGAGCTTCGTGGGCGCCTCGCCGCGGCCGGAGACGGTCCACCGCCACGTCCCCGCGTCCTCGCTCGTCGCCTCGATCGCGCCCGTCTCCAAAACGTCCAACGCGCTCGGCGCGTACTCCACCGCCAAATGCTTCTTCGCGAAGGGAGGAATCACGATCTTCGTCGGCTCGGCGACGAAGCACCGCGGGTTATCGCTGGAGACGCTAAGCGCGATCTCGCGGTCCGTCGGGTTCGCCACCTCCAGCGCCTTCCGGTCGCGTCGGCCGCCGATCTCGGAGCGCATCTCCGGCACGGACTCGGCCGCCGCGGCGTCGCACGTCGCGTCGACGTCGTACCAAAACTCACCCAGAACCTTCGACCGGAACAAAACCCGACCCCGGACGCTCCCGACCAGGAGCGGCGAATACACCAGATCGTAGTGTCCCGCGGAGCGCGCCCCGAGCTCCATGACGGACGGACCGAGCAGCCCGTGGCCCTCGAGCGCGACGGCGAACGCGGCGTGCCGGTCCGAGGGGTTCGAGAGCGCGATTCTCTTCGTCGTCGCCGTTCGCGCCTTGGCTCTGAGCCGCAGGGTGTCCTCCGCCTTCGGCGGCGCCGCGCGAATCTCGAGCGCGAACCAGCAGAAGTACCCGTTGGACGCGGTGAACGTGAGCGCGCCCCGGTACGTCCCCGAGCTCAGGGGCGAGACGTCGAGGTCGTAGTACCCCTCCTGCGCCGCCGCCGCCGAGCACTTGGGCTCGCCGCCGACGAAGTCCAAATCGCACGTCACGTCGTAGATGACGCTCCGCGCCGAGCCGAAGACGTTGGGGACGACGAATGCCCGGGTCGTCCTCGAGCGCGCGACGGACTCGATCACCACCGTCTCCTCCGGCATGGGTTCCCGCGCGACGCCCCGCAGGGCGTACGTGATGCTCTCGTCCCCGGTCTTGAGCGTGAGCTTAGCTTGGTACGTGCCCGGCATCAGCGGTTTGAACCGCAGCGGGTACGACACGCGCCCCTTGGGCGAGACCACCAGGTCCCTCCCCGCGCCGGTGAAGAACGCCGTCTCCCCCTCGAACTTGGCGTTGACGCTCATGACGCGATCGCCGTCGTTCACGAGCGGAATCTCCTGCGTGATCGTCTCGCGAGCGCAGCACTCGAACTCCAGGCTCGCGCGGTCGTCCTTATTCCCCGCGGCGAACTCGAGGTCCAAAACCCGCACGTCCCTCTCCGAGAAGAGGACCACCTTGCCCGGGTACCGCCCCGGGTTGCGAAGGTTCAGCGCCACCTTGGCGACGTTATCCCCGGGCACCCAGAGCTCCTTCCGCGCGCCGTCGCCGTACGTCGCCACCTCCGTCCGCCCCTTGGCGGGGTTCTGGATCAGCGCGAGGTTCTCGTAAATCTCCATGTACGCGCTGTGCGTCTGCACCGCGTACTCGGTTCGCTTGGGCCACGGCTTGGCGGCGCACAGGCGGTCCGCCTGCTCCTTGACGCGACACAGAGGGTGCTTCTCCAAAAACACGCGCTTCGCCTGCTCCAGCGTCGGGTTCGCGAACGGCACGACGACGTCGTGCGTCTGCGGCCGGACGTCCACGTCCGCGCGAACGCGAAGCATCGGCGCGGGGTACCCCGCCTCGCCCGCGAGCTCCACGCAGAACGTACCGTGCGCGGCGTCCTCGAAGTACAGAAGCGCCCGGTGCGAGCCCATCGCGAAGGGAAGAAACGCCACGCTCAGCGACGCGACGTCGCCCCGGCGAAGTTTCACCGTCCGGCGATCGATGCCAAACGCCGAAGGGTACAGCGACGCGTCCACCGCCGGCGGAACGCCCGAAGGTAACGCGCCTTTTTGCTTCGTCGTAACCCCGGTCCCGAAACGATTGGCGCTCGACGACGACGCACGGCGGCTCATCCGCGCGGTATCTCGTCCGACGCCGGCGCCCTCCGCGCGGCTCGCCCTCGCGGCGTCTTCCATCGCCGCGCGTTCTTTCGCGTCGCGCTCGGCGTCTCTCCGCGCGACGTCGGCGTCGTCCAGGTTCACGAGCCTCACGGCGAACTCGCAGTCCGCGGGGTACGGGTTCGCGAGCTCGATCGTCTTCGGCGCCCACTCGTACGTCTTGGCCTCGAACTCGAACGTCCGGATCGGGGCGTCGACGAGAATGTCGGGCTCGAGCGCGAACGTCGTCGTCGCCGCGGCGGCGCCGGCGCCGTCTCGCGTCGACGTGAGGATGAGCGCGCACGGCGTCGCCACCGACGTCGTGGGCACGAGCGTCACGGGGACCTGCGCCTTCCCCTCGGGCGGGACCTTGACGGTGTGCTTCGCGAGGGAGAAGTCGGGGTTACCCTCGAGCCGCGCCGCGTACGTCACCGCCTTCTGGCTCGGGTTGGTCAGTTCGATCTTGCGCGTCGCCGGCGCCAGCAGCGCGCACGGAAACGCGATCGTCGCGCGCGGCACGAGCTGCGGGAGCTGGTGGAACAGCAGCGCGACGAAGAGCGTCCTCTCGGCGGGCCTCGCGCCCGCGAGCGCCGCGGCGTCGAACTCCACGGGTACGCGAACCGCCTGGAGCATCGAGAGGACCGTCTCGGCGTTTTTCAGCGCCGCCGACGATTCGCGGTTCGCGCTCGCGCGGTCCTCTCGCAGAATCCTCGATCCGAACCGAGCCTCGAGCGGGGGCCAGTGCCTGACTAAGACGGCGTAGTACGCGAGGCCGTCGTCGAGGTCGCTCCCGAAGTTCACGACGCGTCGCGTCGCGAGGTCCGTCCCCGGGAACGCCGCGTTGAGGTTCGAGGTGAGCCACCTGAGTAGGATTCCCTCCGGGACGGAGAAGAAGTTGGACCCCGCGAGTGTGGGGTCCGACGCCGCCTCCGTCAGCGACGCGTCCACCCCGGGCGTCGCGCGGAACCGCCGGGGCGTGATCCGCGACAGGACGAAGATTTTGATCGTCTGCATGAGCGTCAGGCGCCACGCCGCGGCGGAGACGGCGGCCATCTTCTCCCGCCCCGGCGGCGTCGCGTCGAGGTCCATCCAGAGCCGCATGCGATCCGCCTCCGCGTGCGACACCTCCCGGTGGTCGATTCGCCGCTGGTACGTCTGCGCCAGCCGGTGGAAATCCTTCTCGTCCAGGAGCATCTCCGGCTTCACCGCGTTCAGCAGAGCCCCCGAGGTTTTGAGAAACGTCAGGAGCTTCTCGTACTGCGCGAGCGTCTGCTCGCACGCCTCGCGCTTGTTCGGCGAAAAGTGCAACACCTTCCCGGGCGCCTCCTTCCCGGACCAGTACTCGACGAGCTCAATCAGCGCCCGCCCGCGCCCGCGCCGCATCTGAGACGCCAAATCGCCCGCGTCGAAAGGACCCTTCGGCGTCATCGCGTTCAGCCACATCGCGAGGAACGCGCCGTCCGCGCCCCGCCCCAGGCCCCCCAACGCCTCGAGCGTCTCCGCGTCCCCGACCGAAAACGGCGGGTCGCCCAGGGACGCGTCGTGAACCAAGACGACGGGTTTGTCGGCGTCGCCGCGTTTAGGCGCCAACGACGCGTCGACGCGCTCCGCGTTGGCGCTCGTGAACGGCTCGAGGGTCAACCCGCAGTTATCCGCGACGCCCGAGACGGGAAGCGAGAACCTGTTGTTATCGTCGTCCATGAAGTCCACGCTCGCGGTGAAGCTCAGAGGTTTCTTGCTCGCGAACGTCACCTCCACCGGCAGCCGCGGCTTCGCGACGCCGATCATTCGCCCCTCGGGGTACGCCACCGTCATCGGGATCTTCTCCGCGTCCGCGGGGAGCTTGTGCGACACCCTCAGGTTATCGAACCCGCCGTTGACGATCTCGAACCGCCGCGTGGTCGCCACGCCCAGGGGCGTCGGCGCGAGCGCCGCCTCGCGCGCGTCGAACGCGAGGCGCGGGTGCGCCCCCTCGCCGGACACCGAGAACGTCAGGTACGGAGGCGACTTCGTCTTCTGGCCGCCGTCCAAATACACCGCCACCTCGCCCTCGTACAACAGAGGGTCCAGCGGGGCGAACGTGCACGAAATCTCCGTCGGCGGGTCGCCGCGGCGAAGCGTCCCGAAACGAGGCTCGAACGTGAACACCGCGCCCATGTCCACCTCGCGCCCGGAGGAAGACGCGACGTTGGCCGCCGAGACCGCCGACGACGACGAAAAGCGCGCCGCCGCCGCCGCCGCGTTCGCCCCGGATTTTATGTCGGTTTTGTTCGACTCGTCTCGGCCCGTTACTTTTCTCGTCGTCTTCCCGAAACTCCAGTGGAACGACTCCGGGCCGTCGGGGTCGTTGTGCCGCGCGGTGAACGTCACGACGTGCGGCTTCCGCCGGAACCCTTCCCTGAGTACAATCTGGGGCCCGAACGCGAGCATTCGGGTCTTCTCGAGTTTGATCCTCGGCTCGTCGCCGTCGCACGTGATGGGGACCCGCGCGCGCGCGTCCCAATCCGCGGGCTGCGCCTCGACGCCCTCGAGAAACACCGGCAACGCGAACGTCTCCACGGGCGCCTCCCTGTTCGGCGAGAACACGAGGTCGAAGGTCAGCGACCCGTGCGGCGCGACGGCGATCTTGTACAGGTTCCCGCCCTTATCCTCCGCGCCCCGGCTCGCCATGATTTTCTTCGAGCTCTTCGCCTTCATCCGCGCGAGCGCGGAGTTCCCGAACGGGTTCTGCCCGAGTTTCGGCACCTTCATCAGCGGCGGGTCGTCGTAGTCCTCGGGCGACCAGTTATCGTTGGGCATCTCAAGGTCAAACTCCGGGTGCGGCCGCAGGTCGCACTTGAGCGACGCGAACACCGCGGAGGCGTTCCGAAGCGTCACGGCGACGCGTTTCGAGCTCCCGACGAAGCACCGCCCGAGGGCGAGCGCCGCGGGCGACGCGCGCACGTCGGGGACGATCGCCTCGGCGACGCACGGAATTTTTAAGGGCTCGCCGCCCCTCAGCCGCGCGACGAGCTCGAGGCGGTGCTTGCCCGGGACCGGGTTACACAGCGTCACCTCCAGGACGCGCGTCTGCCCGGGCGCGATGCGGCCCACCATCGGCTCGCACGTGAGTTTCGTGCCGTACGCGCTCGCGTCCTCGAGGCTCGCCTCGTGGCGTTCGTCGAGCGCGAACACCGCGTCGTACTCGCTCGGGTTGCGAAGCGTCACGCGCGCGACGCGCTTGAACCCGGCGGGAACCGCGCCGAAATCGACGACCTTCGGCGACGCCGTCATCCTGGGGTCGCCCGCGTCCCCGACGCACCGAAGCGTGCGCATGGTCCGATCGCCGACGACGCGCATTCGGAGCGTCTCGGCGTTCTTCGCGGCGTCCGCGTCGGGCGTCCACGTGATCGCCGCCGGGACCTGGTCCCCGCCCTTGACGGACCCGCGCGACGGCGAGACGCGAAACGCCGAGTCGGGCTCCGTCACCCACTCGAAACTCGCCGCGTCCTTGTTCGGATTGGAGACGACCACGACCTCGGTCACGGTGTCCTCCCAGTTGTTCGGCTCGAACCGGAAATCCATCGCGCTCGCGTTCAGGTCCAGCGCGACGGGGACCACCTTCGCGACGACGTCGAATCGGTACGACGTCGCCGCGTTGTCGTTGACGACGTACGCCACCGACTCGCGGAATCCCTTCGCGACGTCGTCCATCTTCAGCCGCACGGCGAACCGCGCGGTCTCGCCCGGGGCCACGACCTGCGACCGCGGACCGGAGGCGCGGAGGGCGTCGGAGGCGTCCCCGAACTCGACGCGGACGATGATCGCGCGGTCCGAGCCGTTGGTCGCCGAGAAATATTTGACGTGCTCGCTCCCGACGCTCACGTCGCCGAAATCAACCGTCCCGGGACCGAACACCAGCTTCGCGATCTCCTTCGGGATCAACACCCGGGCGCAGTCGACGCGCTCCGCCTTGGTCGTGGGCCGCTCGGGGAACGCGCTCGCGCCGCCGTACACGAACCGCTCGTCGCACTCCACCGCGTGCTGCGGCCGATGACGCGGGCGCACGTGGTTAATAGTAGCGTTCGCGTCGCCGTCGCGAGGCGACGAACCCGCCCCCGCGCCTTTCGCGGGGTCCAGCCACAGAGGCTCCACGGGCGAGGGGAGCTTCGGGCCGCGGTCGAACCCGCCGAAACCGACGCCGCCGCCGTATTGTCCGCTCAGGCCCAGGCTCTTCGCGTCCGTGGGGTCGGGGTCGTTCGCTCGCGTTCGATCGCGGCGCGATTTCCGAATGTACTCGACGTACGACGCCCTGTGCGTCTCCTTCGCCTTGGCCTCGCCAAGCGTCATCGTGTGCCCGTTCTCGAGGTCCAGCGTCTCGAACCGCTCGAGCACGTCCTCGCGGTCGAGCATCGTCCCCGTCCCTCGCGCGTGCTTCCTCCCCGCCTCACTCCGCGCGATCGTCTGCCGCGCCACCTCCGCCGGGTCGACGTATTTTCTCGGGACGACGAAATCCGCCGGCGTCGCCGACGTCCCGCCGGGCAACCGCGCCGACTTGTCCGACACCGCGTCCGACACCCCGACGCACCGAACCGACGCGCTCTGCACCACCTCGCCCGACGCGCCCAGGCACTCGAACACCACGTCCTGGCGGTGCGGGCCGAGGTCCTTCGGCTCGTACCGAATCGCCACCGAAGCCGTCTGACCGGGGAGCACCGTCCCGGATGACGGCGAGGGTTTGAAGTACGTCGAGCGACGCGCGCGCCAACGCGCGGGGACGTCGCGACAAAGGTTCTTGACGTCCAGGAGGTGGTCGCCCACGTCGTGGCAACGAACCGCGCCGAAGTCCAGGAGCATCGGGTCGAGCGCGAGCTGAGAGGCGGTGGCGCGAGCGGTGATGGGCACCATGAGCCGAGCCTCGCGGTTCGCGAAGGAGACGACGCCGAGAAATTTCAGCGACTCCGTCTCTCGTTGTCGCGCCTCCGAGCCCCGCGCGCCGACGCCGGACCCATCCGCCGCCCCGACCTCTCTCGCCGCCGCGCGCGATTTGAACCCGCGACCGGACGTCTCGCGCGTCGGGCGCACGGTGAACGTCACCTCCGCGCGCTCGTACGGGCCCAGCGTGCCTTCCCGCGGCTCCCAAGACAAAACCCGCGCCGCCGACGCTAGAGCCCCCGTTCGCCCCGCGCGGTCCCCCCCCTCGAACCCGGCGGGCGCGTCCGCGGCGAGGACCATCGCCGTCTCCAAGTCATCCTCCGGCGTCACCCGAACCGAGAACCGCGTCGCGGTCGGCCCGTTGTTGTACACCGTCGCGGTCTGCGTCCGGACGTCGCCGTACAGAACGTCCCCGAACGCGAGCGCCGTCGCCTTCTCGTCGTCGCCGTCCGCGCCGCGACGCAACAGCTCAAACGCGTGCGGCACGACCGTCGCGCCGACGCGAAACGAGTGCGTCGTTTCCGCGGAGGAGGAGGAGGAGGAGGAGGGGTGGTGGTTCGCGTCGGTGTCTCCGTCTCTTCTTCCGGCGTCGTCGGCGTTCGTTACTACGTCTCCTTCGGCGGTTCGTCCGTCGGCAAAGTCGCGGGCCGCGGGTCGCACGACGACGTCGACGGCGGCGTCGAGCGCGCCGAGCTCGGCGGGGGCGACGCGGACGGCGATCGTCGCGACGCCTCCGTCCGGGCCGTCCGCGGGTCCGACGACGCCCCTCGGCGGGTCGACTCGGATCTGCCCCGCGAGCGCGCGCTCGAGGGCGACTTCGAAGACGGCCGGTCGTTTGCCTCGGTTTTTCACCGCGAGCGACGCCGCCGCCTCGGCGCCCTCGGCGAGGACGCCGACGTCGAGATCGCCCGTCACGACGACGTCCGGGGCCGGGGCGAACGCCGCGAGCGGGAGCTCCGCGGTGCCGGCGTCGGTCTGGATCGCGCAGTGCGACCAGAAGTCGTTCTCCTCGTCCGTCGCGAACGCCACCTCGAACGTCGCGGTGAGCCCCGGGGAGAGCCGCGCGGAGACGAACTCGCGCGCGACGAGGTGGAATCGCCGCGAGTCGGGCTTGATGATCTTCACCGTGTGCGGGCGCGTGTCCGCGTTGCGGACCGTCACCTCCGCGGTGTACACCTCGTTCGCCTCCGCGTCGCGGAACGTCACCGCGGGGGGGAACACCCGGAGCCACGGCAGCGGGTTCGTCCCGTCCGCCGTGGTCTTGTTCGTCAGACCGAGAAACCGCTCGGACGCCATCTCGGGCGTGCCGATGCGACGACGACCGCGGTCAACACGACAAACGGAAGTATTCGCCACCACCCAGGGGGAGGATGCGCGCGCGCGCGCGCGGAACCGAACCCGCGACGCGCGGACGGAGACGAGGACTCGCCCGCCCTCGCGCGACGCCCCGAGCCTACGAGACGACGGACCCGCGCCGGTTCGCCGGTGTCCGCGCCTCTGACGCGCGCGCGACGACGCGGGTCTCCCGTTTTAGGACGAGGAATTGAGAGCCGGGTCGGATGAACCCGATCGCCTGCTGCTGCGCACAACGACGGGTCAGGTCGCGGCGGTGCCGATATTTATTGAAGGCTGAATCGTAGTCTCGGCGTCCCGGGAGCGCGGCGACGGAGTCGTGCGTCACAACCCACCGCGCGTTCCGCCATGGCCCCGGCGCTCGGGAAGCGTCCGCGCTCGGCCGGGGTGCGGGGAAGCGGCGAGACGTGCGTGCACGGAGTGGGTTGGGGAGGGTATAACTGCAGGGAGTGCCCGGGAAAAGGGATCTGCGAGCACGGGAGGCGGCGATACGGGTGCAAGGAGTGCGGGGGCTCGGGCATATGCGAGCACGGGAGGCGGCGACACCAGTGCAAGGAGTGCGGGGGCGGGAGCATCTGCGAGCACGGGAGGCAGCGAAGCACGTGCAAGGAGTGCGGGGGCTCGGGAATCTGCGAGCACGGGAGGGTGCGATACGGGTGCAAGGAGTGCGGGGGCTCGGGCATCTGCGAGCACGGGAGGCAGCGAAGCAAGTGCAAGGAGTGCGGGGGCTCGAGCATCTGCGAGCACGGGAGGCGGCG
>MDSW01115853.1_pt1 | contig 12925 bp, 10 predicted proteins | sample 811171 | NCBI WGS metagenome assembly MDSW01 (sample SAMN05326641, study PRJNA326480) | marine metagenome | isolation source: seawater | place: Atlantic Ocean: North West | collected 2012 | reverse complement strand
TTGACGGTACAGGGTGTGAAACTAGGACGTATGCTGTTCTACGAAAATCGTCTTTCTGGGGATAACTCCATGGCCTGTGCCAGCTGTCATAAACAAGAAAATGCCTTTTCAGATACCAATAGATTTTCTACTGGTATTGATGGATTGAAAGGTGCTCGTCAGGCCATGAGCGCTGTCAATATGCTTTGGAATACCAACGGATATTTCTGGGACGGTCGTGCCGATAAACTACGAGACCAGAGCTTGATACCAATTGAAGATGAGCTCGAGATGCATGAAACGCTGCCGAATGTCGTGGCAAAATTAGAACAGGATACAATGTATACAAACCAATTCTACCGTGCCTTCGGCTCCGAAGAAATTACCTCGCACCGCATCTCATTAGCATTAGAGCAATTCATGAATTCCATCGTGTCTTACCGCAGTAAATATGACCAGTACTTGGCAGGGAATACCATGTTCACGGAACAAGAGGAGCGAGGAATGGAATTATTCTTCGACGAATACAATCCGTTTTTCCCAGAGACCTCAGGGGCTGATTGTGGCCACTGTCATAGTGGTAAGACATTCATCTCTCAAGAGTACATGAACAATGGCTTGGACAGTGTATACAACGATCAAGGCCGAAAGGGAGTGACGGGTCAAGCAGGTGATGAAGGCGCGATGAAGGTAACTACCTTGCGTAACATTGTGTTGACGCCGCCATATATGCACGATGGCCGCTTTAGCACACTCGAGGAGGTAATTGATCATTACAACAGTGGATTGCAAAATGCGCCGGCCTTAGACCCTGCCTTGGCTATGACTATGGGAACTGGTTTAATGCTTTCGGATCAAGATAAATCTGATCTTATAGAATTCCTGCATACCCTTACAGACGAAGCCTTGATTACGGACCCGAGATATGCTACGCCGTTTTAAGATTCTCTTTTTTACAGTATTTCTGTCTTGTTCCACGGAGCAGATGCCTTTCGATCTAGGTGTATATCCCAACATGGAATACCCGGTGGATAATCCAGAAAACAGCCAAGTCGCAGCCTTAGGTGAGGCTTTGTTTTTTGACCCTATACTCAGTAGAGATTCAAGTATTAGTTGCGGTTCTTGCCATAGGCCGAAACACGCCTTTGCAGACCATTTAGCCATAACTCCTGGAGTGAACGGCATTACAAGTACGAGGAACAGCCCCACTTTATTGAATGTGGGATATCATCCATACTTCATGAGGGAAGGCGGTGTACCCAGCTTGGAGATGCAGGTGTTAGTGCCATTACAAGAAGAAACCGAAATGCACCATAATCTTCTGGATGCTGTGGCACGTCTGAATGACTCGCCTTATAAGAATCAGTTTTTGCAAACCTTTGGGGATACGGTGACCTCGTTCAATCTGGTCCGAGCATTGGCAAATTATGAGCGCACTTTGATAGATTTTTCTCGTCCTATTGATTTGTTACAATTGGACGCTAAGCCTATTTCTGATCAAGGGTATAAAGGAGGCCAATTATTTTTCGATAAAGCCGGATGTGCGCAATGTCACAATGGGCCGCTCTTCACAGATTTCTCTTTTACCAACAACGGTACGCCCATAAACTTCACTCAAGATATAGGAAAGGAACGTTTAACGAACGAGGAATCCGACCGCTATACCTTTATGGTCCCTTCATTGAAGCATGTGGCGCTTACTCCCCCATACATGCATGATGGCTCAATCTTAACGCTTCAAGAGGTCATTGAACAATACAACGCAGGAGGAGAGGGGCACGCTTATCAAGACGCACGTATTGAGCCGCTAGGCCTTTCTAAAAAGGAATGTGATCAGTTACTTGCGTTCCTAGAAGCGCTCTAATGACGGAAGATAACCTCGTCGTCCTCTACACGACGACGTGGACCCCAAAACCCTTTTTTGGTTCCCTTACCTACCGCGATGACCATATTGATTTCAGCCCCACGTGGCAACTTCAGCTGTTTCTTGACCATCTTGGCATCGAATCCTTCCATGGGGCAGGTATGAAAACCTTGTGCCGCACAGCTTAGCATGAAATTTTCTGCGGCTAAAGCACAGCTCTTGTGTACCGAGATGCGTTGTCCTGCATGACCTTCACCACGAACAATAGGACGTCGTAGACCTACGAAAAACGTCGTAACACGGCGAAAAATCCCCATCAAACCAAAGCCGTCGTTGAAATAAAACACGGGCATTAGGGATCCGTAGTATTTTCTGCGAAGTCTAATGGACCTGGCATTTGGGTCGCCAATGCGTTCTGCGTCTTTATCAATCCAGTTCAAATGCCATTGGCGGCGTTTCCTCCACAGATCACGACGCGTTACAAACACAACCAATTCCTGCGCTGATCTCGCCGCCATTTGACTTAAACAAGCCTCCACCATCTTAGCCTTAGCCTCAGGACTTTTTATCCAATGAAACTCCCACAGCTGCATATTGCTGCTATTCGGGGCGAGAGTGGCATGTTTTAGGGCTTTTTCAATGACCTCGGAAGGAACAGGTACCTCAGGATCAAACTTGCGATTTGAAGCGCGGAAGTCGATGATTTCGTCAAAGGTCATAAGCTTTTGTTTTTAGCGCATTACACGGGCCCAGTTCGCCAAATGATGGTGCCCTTCGTGTTGCGAAGGCAGGATGTTTTTATACTTGACTTTTCCGTTTTTAACCACCCAAAGTACGCTTGAGTTCTGCTCTTCGATGAAATAACCGCCGCCTGATAACTCGTCGACTAAACTTTCGGTGAACGAGAAAATCTCTTGCGCTTCGAAGATTTCTGGGTAGATGCGCTCAGAAGTGCCCTTGCCTAAATGGTATCGGAGTACCCCTGAATATTGTGGCTTCACCTCGATGAGGTTTTCAGCAAGACGGTGTTGGTCCGGACGTTCTCCCTTGAGGGTCTGCCCGCCGTTATTAAAGAAGATGATGGTCGAATCAGATTCAATATCCACATCGTGCTGCGACATAAAAGGACCTTCGATTAATTCTACAACCTCTCCGGTAGACGGGCGGTAATGCATGATCCAAGAGCTGGTTCTTGAAGAAATAAATACATCCCCTTTAAGCATATGTGGTCCGTCTTCCAAAACTGGCTGAATATCATTGATATGAAGCGGATCACCTGGAGAATCTGATTTAATCAGTAAATGGGTAAGGTCATTTTCGATGAGAATTTGCGTTACACTCTTGTGGTAGAGAATACAACCGGTTTCTGCATCGAACTGGGTAATTGTGTTGTCGATGAACGGAAATTCTCGTCCGTCAATATTGAATCTAGCCCCATAATAAATGTGTTCGCCTTTGTCTTTGGTATAGGTATTGGCCCAAAAAGTATTATTCGACCCCATGTTGATTGCATGGTGGTGGGCGATGGTATCCTGCTTCCACAGGCGCTCACTATTTTTATCAATTTTGATGATGCCTGTTACGCCGTTCAATGAATAGATCAAACTCGAATCTGAGAGCATCAAGGAGTGCATGATGCGGTTGTGTGGGTTCGCGAGACGGTCCACAGACCAAGTCTTCAATTCTTCACCGGTTCTTAGGTTGATGATGGCGATGGTACGTTTCCAATTCGCATTGGCATAACTAGTCAACACTTTAACATCTTCCTCCAGCTCATTAATCGGCTCGAAATTCTCCGGGGAGGGTACGAAAACCAGGGGAAGTCGCTCGACCGCAGCCTTCGCAACCATTAATCGGTCCGGAAGCGTAGTAAAGAAGGTAATGGAACGACTGACCTGGTGCGGTATCCATTGCTTGCCTTTCGTCGTTTCACGAACTAACCAGCCAAAGAGACTGAGTAGGGTCAATAGAACCACAACATTAGCAAGATACAAGGGTATTTTGCGAAGAATTAATTTTAGCATATTGTCCAATTATGGCCCCCAAAGGTAGTGCAATCCCTTCTTAAATCTCGAGGATCAATCCGATGGTAGGAAGCAGTCTACCCGTATCGCTTTGAATAAGTTTCATACTGTATTTACCAGCATCCATAGGATCAATTACGGGTATTCCCGTATCATCGCGCTCTACCGTCAAATACGGCATCAACGGAATATCGGAGCTAGTGAAGTTTTGCAAATCCAAGAACCAAGTCAAGCTGTAATTCTTCTTGTTGTAAGTCTTGTCTAATCGAACGTCAATTACGCTGTAGGCTTTCAAGCGCTCGCCCATGATTTGGTCCACATCGAAAATTCCGCGCTGCAATACGTCCCAGTTCGCTATTTGAGCGCTGAGTTCTGTGTCAAACGGGGTGTATGGCGTTCCTGTAGCCCAGCGGTATTTGGCACCTATCTGCCAGCCTTTACCCCAAACCTTACCTAAGACAAGGTTGATGTTGTGGCGGTTATCCCATACCGTTGGTTCCCATTCTCTTGAAGCATTTAAACGCGTTTCACTGTAGCCAAAGTTGTAGCTCATAGTCCACCAATAGGTGCCTTTAAGTTTTTGTTGCAGGAATAATTCAAATCCATAAGCCCGGCCTTGAGCACGAGAAGAACTTACTTGGTCCCCGACAGCAACATAGGATCCAATGGCCTGTGTGAAGGCCATTTGGTCATTCCAGAAATAAGGCATTGAAATGTAATCCTTGTAATATCCCTCAAGAGAGAATCTATAAGTCTGCCCATTCTGGAACTCAATACCAGTAGCAGCTTGACTTACTCTTCCGGCGTAGCTGTATCTTGACCAATTATTCGCAGTATTTGCTAAAATCGTAATAGCCGGAGGTAACTGCGTGTAGCTTCCCAAGTTCCCTTGAACCGCCCATGCATCATTTAAATGATATTGCACACTCATACGAGGGGATAGCTGCGTCAACGGATTAATAGTTGTCAAATTCAAGGTGTGTATATCCATACGTACCCCAACGCTTGTCGATAACCTACGCTCTAAATAATGACGGGTAAGATGGGTGAACGCTCCAGTACTTATAAAGTCTTGCTGTGCCAAATAATCCAAAGTATCAATACGCTGAACCGCTATATCGTTGTTATAGCGCACGTTCCACATATCGAGGCCGTAGTCTCTGAATACGAGGTTCAGGCCGTATTTCCATTGCCAATCTTTGCTGACCACATGGTGGACTACATTAAATCTGGTATTGGTCTCAGTGCTACTGTATTCTAATTGTTTATCTCCGTCCAAGCCCGTGTTGTTAATAAACTTTTCGGCTTGGTTGCCGACATGATCGCGGCTCAGCACGTATTCCCATCGACCATTGTCGGTAAAAGAGCGGTAACGGGCACCTAAAACTTCCGTTTGCTGCGTCCCTTCTGGGATGTAGCCCACATTGTAGAGTAGGGCATCGCTGCCTCGTCCATCAATGTATAATTTGTAGTCGTCCCATCCACCCACGCCGATAATGGTAAGGTCTTTTCTCGGTCCAATTTTGTGATGAAGACGCAACTGCGCATCCTGATAGGTAGGCAATACTGGAATATTGAAAAGCTTGAAATAATGTTGCGAGAAGCTATTTCGACCACTCATGGTGATCAGGGTCTTATCGCCCACAGGTCCTTCTAGCGTAACGCCATAATCCGTACCACCCTGTGTCGCACGCACTCCCCATCGGTCGACACGCGCATTACGCCCTTCGAGCTGAAGTACGCCAGATAAGGCATCATCTACATCTGCAGGAAACCCTCCGGTTACTAAATCCATTCCCTGGATATGATCTAAGTTAATCAAACTCACCGCACCTCCCGAAGCTCCTTGAATGCTGAAGTGATTCACCGTCGGAAGGGAAATTCCGTCTAACAAGTATCTGTTCTCGTTCGGAGCTCCACCACGCATGGCAATTGCATAACCGAAGGAAGGTTTGGGCAATACACCTGGGAAATTTTGAATGACTTTACTCAAATCCAATACAGCGCCGGGCATTCGCATCATTTCAGAACGGTTGATGTTCTTAATGCTCAACGGCGTTTCCGGAGTACGATGAAAGGCATCGGCACGCACGGCAACCTCTTCTAAAGAAGTGACGCGTTCCACCAACAAGCTGACAAATTCAGGCTTGGTTGAGCGGATCTGAACTTCATGCAAGGTTTGAATCTGACCCGAAGGGCTTAGAGCTCGCACATTGTATAAGCCGGTAGGGAGGGATTCAAACACAAATTTACCCTCAGTATCAACCGTCTTTTGGCGGGTAAATGCACCTTGAATAACTTCTACGGTCCAATTATCCAATGGACTGAGATTTAGTGCATCAAGAGCTTCGCCTTGAAGTGTACCCAAGTTTTGAGCCCAGCTCGATAGGGAGATGAAAAATGCGACGGTTAGGTAGGGGAAAACGTTACGCATGTCAAAAAGATTTGATTGTAAAGTTAGGGTCCAAAACTCAAATAAAATCGTTGTAGTCTTAACTTTTTTGAGCCTTAATAACTGCCTCGATGCCTTAATTGAGAACATAGCTAGCACATACTGAAGTTAAGGCTATGGGTAGATTCACATCTACAAAAGATGATCGGCAGCAATGCTCGCGATTTGGATGTTCTGCTTGGTATTCATCGTATAGCCCAGACCCAAGATCCATCCCTTAACCATAGGGATTAGCCTATGGGAGGCGAACTGCTCATCTTCGTTGTAGTCCACGTCGATAGTCAAAGGCACTTCCACGCTATTGTCGCGAAGGTATTCAGCAGTTTCTATGCTGTCTTGAGCTTCTTTAAATAGGCGGGCGATCATGTCATTAATCAGCGGTTCCCTACGCTTGTGGTAGATGTAATGCACTCCCTTGCCGAGGTGCCGGAATGCGATGACGGTGACGTAAATGGTTTGGCCGCCAATGTTTTGGGAATCGGACCCCACACTTAAGGTCGCCGCAGGATGCGCTCGTAAATACGATAGAACATATGCGGAGAGATTTTCGATTATTGTTCCGTCTAGTTTCCGATATTGTACCTGCATCAGCGTGAAGTTCAAAAATGTTTTCTAGAGAAGAAAAAAAAGACTTAAATACTTCATTTTTCCAGCTATTTACTAAACGTATGTCGAGGCATAAAAGTTTGGGTGGGGGTGGAATTCGCTGGGAAAGCTACAGGACTGGCGTTCGCGGTATTTTCTTTCGACTACTGACGTTTCCAGAAGTTGGTTTGGCAATAGATTTACAATTCAAAGACGCCGAAATCCGTGCTTTGTTTTATGATCAATTCGAAGAATTTAAATCCATGCTTAATAGCCACATAGGCGAAGAAATGTTGTACGAACCTCAAATCATGTTGGACAGCGGTGTGATCGTAAGCCGCATCTGGGTAAAGCTTGAAGGGGCCAACTTCTATGACAAAGCGCAATGGCCCGCGATTATTGATTTTTATGAAGTCAAACTATTGGCATTGGATGAATTTTGGGAGCTCGGAGGAGAAGTTGTCAAAGGCTTGGCCCGCTAAGGAATCAAACGCTTTAATACTCTGAGTTTATGGGTGTGTCGGCCCAATAATGCATTATAAATTCCACTCTGATCTAAACTATCCACGCGAACTCGCCCCGAGGCATGTATAATTTTTCCATCTTCAAGTACAATGCCCACGTGGGTTATGGCACCTTCCGTATTGTCAAAAAACGCTAAATCTCCAGGTAAACATTCCTCTAAAAAGCTCAACGAACGTCCTTTCTTGGCCTGTTGACCAGCATCTCGCGGAATACTGGCGCCATATTGGCGGTACACCATTTGAGTAAACCCGCTGCAATCAACACCGAAGGGCGTTCGCCCACCCCACAGATATGGTGCATTCAAATACGAAAAAGCAGTATTTACTAAAGCATCTCTGGTGCCTGTGCCTGTAGTCTGCTCTCCTTCAAACTTGAAGACTTGCTCACCAATGGTTGTAGTTTTTCCATCAAAAAGAGGCAACAAACTGCCCTGAGGAATGAGTGTGGATTTCGTAGCATCCTCCGCCTGAAGTAGTTGCACAGTTTCGCTGCAAACATGGCGATTGCCAGATTGAATACGATTGAAGTCTTCGTTGCTAAGTTCTTGATACTGAAAATTGTCTATCCATCCCTCGTAGAGATCATGATGTAACCTGATTCTAGACCATTTTGCCTGCTTATCGAGAATCTCAAAGGTCTCGCCAAAAAGTACGACATTGACCAATTCTGCTCGGTCAGACGTCTCGGCTCTCAAAGGAGCGCTGCCCAAAAATGCGATGCCTAGATTCCTATCACTCATGTTATCCTAAATTAGCATACTCATGAACCACGTTGCCAGGTATTACTACATTTTTTACACAAAAAGAAAACCCCAGCCGAAGCCAGGGTTTCAACATTTGCAAAAGGTTGATTTACAATCGTTCGATTACCATGGCCGACGCTCCTCCGCCACCGTTACAGATGGCTGCCGCACCAATGGTACCATCGTTTTGCTCCAATACATAAATCAATGTGGTCACAATCCGCGCGCCAGAGGCACCTAGTGGATGACCTAAGCTTACTGCACCACCGTTGACATTCACTTTCGCTGCATCCAATCCTAATATGTCCGTATTGGCTAAGCCCACGACAGAAAAGGCTTCATTAAACTCGAAATAATCGACTTGATCCAAGGTTATACTCGCCTTGGCCATTGCCTTAGGAAGTGCCTTGGCCGGAGCCGTGGTAAACCATTCTGGTTCCTGCGCTGCGTCGGCATAACTGATAATCTTAGCCACTGGTTTGAGGCCCAATTCAGCTGCTTTCTGAGCACTCATAAGCACTAATGCTGCCGCACCGTCATTCAAGGTAGAAGCATTGGCAGCCGTGATTGTACCGTCTTTCTTAAACACAGGGCGTAACTTAGAAACCTTGTCCACGTTCACCTTGGTGTATTCCTCATCGCAATCAAAGGCCACTGGGTCTCCTTTGCGTTGTGGAATCATTACTGGAACAACTTCCTTATCAAATTTTCCTGCTTCCCAAGCCGCAGCACTGCGCTTGTAGCTTTCAAGGGCGAAATCATCTTGTGCTTCGCGAGAGTAGTTGTGCTCGCTCGCGCACAATTCCGCACATAATCCCATGTGTTGTGCATTATATACATCCGTCAGGCCGTCCTTCACCAAACCGTCTACCATGGCAATATCACCCAGCTTAATACCGGTTCGACTGCTTGGAAGGTAGTGGGGTACAGCACTCATATTTTCCATGCCACCTGCAATTATGATATCTGCATCGCCGGCCTTAATGGCTTGTGCAGCCATCATCACCGCCTTCATTCCTGAAGAACATACTTTATTGATGGTGGTGGCAGGGACATTGCTGCTGATGCCGGCAAATATGGCGGCTTGACGCGCTGGAGACTGTCCTACATTGGCTTGCAGCACATTACCCATATAAACTTCATCTACTTGGTCCGGTGAGATTCCTGCTTTTTCGAGAGCTCCGCTTATGGCGACAGCCCCAATTCTAGGAGCTGGTAGGTTGCTTAGTGCACCGCCGAAGCTGCCCATAGGTGTTCTGGCAGCACTGACGATTACGATTTCTTTCATGTTCTAGTGTTTGATATTTAGGTTCTTGTCAAAAGACCCTACTAAACTACTAAATTTGGTCCCTAGAAAAGAACAAGGCAGGATGAAAGGATTGGATTGGCTTCAAAGTGGCCAAAAGTGGGCATATTTTGTAGTGGTAGGCGCTGTAAGTACCGCTTTGATTTTTCTTAGCATTCCTTTTAAGGCCCAATTCCAATATGAATACCGCCTCGGACAAATTTGGTTAGAGGATGATTTAATATCCCCAATTGACTTTTCTCTGCCAAAGTCAGAAGAGGAGTACTATGAAGACAGACTGGAGTTGTATCAAAGTTGTGACTTTTTCTATGATTATTTGTACCAAATAGATAATTGGAAAAAGGATTTAGGTTCATTTATTAGTGATGATGAGGTGTTTGTTGAATGGCAGGAAAGAGGCGTTATTGGAACCATACCAAACAAAAAACATTTGACATTTTTTAGTGATGGAGGTTTATTGGATGTTTCAGAGGCGATTACACCAAGCGCAATAAAGGCTAAATATGGTTTACCAGATACACTCACGATAGAACCTACCTTGAAAATTTCTTCTGAAACTGTAGATTCTGCTCTAGTATATACAGCAGCGGCCCTTACTAGGAGTAAAGGTTTTATAACTAGAGGTACTCCAATCATCATTCGGGGGGCAGCGGTGACTCAAGAAAAATTTAATGTTTTAAAGGCTCTGGAGGCAAACTTCGATGGAAGAGATTCGGAAATTAATTTGATTAGCAGAGTAGGTGCCTTAGTATATATTCTATTGATCGTCGTAGCCATTGCATTTTATCTGAATCAATACGATCCCCAAATCATAGCGCACAGCTCAAGCCTCAACCTTTACATGTTCGTCATTGCTGGCGCCTCCATTGCCACTTTTTGGTCGGCCTCAATCATATTTCTCAATCCCTTTGTCGTCCCGCTCGTGCTCGTGCCCGTGCTCCTACGAAGTTTCTTCAACGATCGCCTAGCACTTGTTTCCCATGTGCTGCTGCTTTTGCTCGTGGCCCCGTTTATAAGTGGTGCATTACATTTTATGGTTGTACAGTTCACCGCTGGACTCATCACTCTCTTCAACATCCGAGGGATTTATAAAAGATGCCAACTCTTCCAGAGCACACTTGTCATCATGGCCGCAGTCATTGTAGCCCATGTAAGCATTTACCTAATCCGACAAATAGAGTGGAGCACGGAAGCCGTTCAACCCTTGGTCTCCTCACTCATAGGAGTCCTTGTCCTACTATTTATCTTTCCGCTCATCTACTTCTTTGAACGCATATTCCGAGTCGTCTCAGACCTGACACTCCTCGAGCTTAGTGATACCAACAATCCACTGCTAAAGCGTTTATCTAAAGAAGCTCCAGGTACTTTCCAGCACACGATGCAGGTGGCGAATTTGGCTGAATACGCGACGGAACTGGTTGGAGGGAATACTCTACTAGTGCGAACAGGCGCCTTGTACCATGATATAGGTAAAATCGCCAATCCTCAATATTTCACTGAAAACCAAACTTCCTCAGCTTCGCCTCACGATGAGCTGAGTTATATCGAAAGTGCTGAGATAATTATTGGGCACGTGATGGATGGGATAGAATTGGCCAAAAAACAGCGACTTCCAGATATTGTTGTAGATTTCATTCGTACGCACCACGGTACTTCGCGAGTGGAATACTTCTACCGAAAGTTCAAAGAGGATCACCCGGACGCGAGCCAGTTCGAGTCGTTCCAGTATCCTGGGCCAAAGCCCTTTTCAAAAGAGACGGCCATTGTGATGATGTCAGATGCGGTGGAAGCGTCTACGCGCAGTTTGCCAGAAAAAACACAGTCAAACCTCAGTGAAATGATCGATAAAGTCATTGATCATCAGCTCACTACGGGGCAATATGATAATGCAGATATCACCTTGAAGGATATCAATACCATCCGAGAGGCTTTCAAGAAATTTATACGTGGGGTCTATCACGTGCGCATCGAATATCCCAAAGAATAGCAGGGGCGGTATTTTCATGAGGTTCGGTATAGCCTGGGATTTGGTGTTTTTATACTCGTTTTGGGACGGGATAAAAATTATTTCGATTTTTCTTGAGATAAATTACTTGGTACTCTTGGTCAAATAGATTTTACAGCTAAATTTGCGCACCCCAACGGAAAGGTGGCAGAGTGGTAATGCAGCAGCCTGCTAAGCTGTGGTCGCGAAAGCGTCCCCTGGGTTCGAGTCCCAGTCTTTCCGCGAAGAGAAGTTCATTATAATGTTCGGGAAGTGGCGCAGGTGGTAGCGCATCTGGTTTGGGACCAGAGGGTCGCAGGTTCGAGTCCTGTCTTCCCGACAACTTCTTCTCCTCACTACATGGGTTTGGACTCGTAGCTCAGCTGGATAGAGCATCTGCCTTCTAAGCAGACGGTCGCAGGTTCGAGTCCTGCCGGGTTCACGAGATTCATTATCCCTCCCCGAGCGTTAAAGTGCTCGGGGGGGGATAATTTTTTAATAGTCAAGTTATTTTCCATTCTAAAATACTAGAACGGTAGGTAAAAGATCATTCTATCAATTCCTAAGTCAATTCAAAGTCTTATAAGTGGGCGAAATGCTCTTTTGTAGCGATTAAATTATCTAAATTCTTAATGGTGTTGTCACTTCTTAGTATGATGTATCGTTGGTTAATAATGCATCTAAGATTTTGATATTCAGTGTTTTAATCGTTTCACGCTCTATCGTGATGTGGTCGAAGGCCATAGACACCGTTGTTAATAACATTTTTATTAGGATGGCGTATGTTTTTTTTTAATCTTTATGCCTTCAATAAAACCATTTTATCGACAATGAAAAGAATTTTACTCCTTCTCACTGCTTTTTGCATGGCTACATTCAATATGAATGGCCAAGTTTTCTCAGAAAGCTTCAACTCAACATCGCTACCTTCTGGGTGGTCTCAGAGTAACACTGCTAATAGTACGTCCTCAAATGCTTCTTGGAAAAGTACAGGAAGTCAGAGTCCATCATGGGGAGCTAGCGGAATTTCAAATCATACAGCCACCACACCTTCGTATGCGATGTGGGTCGATGGCTCGTCTCCGTATAATTGTGCTGTTAGTATGACTACGGATTCGATTGACGTGAGTTCATTAACTACTCCTTCAATTGAGTTTTACTACTACAACGCTGTGTACTCTACTTATTACGAATTAAATAGTCTCAGTGTTGACGTCTTTGACGGTCAAAATTATCACCCAGTCTGGACAAGCAGTTCTGATTCTTCCGGATGGAGACGTGCCCAAATCGATATTTCTTGTCTAACCCTCAATGATAGTATTGCGCTTAGATTCACAGTGAATAAAGGGAGCACTTATTACGATGATATTCTTGTAGACGACATTAAAGTTCAAGAATTACCTTCTGGATATAATAACTGTGCTGCACCAACGGCTCTTGCTTTTGGAACGGTTAGCGGGGGAT
>MDSW01203622.1_pt1 | contig 12927 bp, 26 predicted proteins | sample 811171 | NCBI WGS metagenome assembly MDSW01 (sample SAMN05326641, study PRJNA326480) | marine metagenome | isolation source: seawater | place: Atlantic Ocean: North West | collected 2012 | reverse complement strand
ATCGTAAAACCATCCATCAAGTTGTTTAATTCCTTGAACGGATCCACCATCTTCCAAAATTTTATCCCAAGTTTCTTTATTATCGATACCAATTTTTCTAAGTACTTTTTTAAGTTCTAAATTTTTTCTTATAAATGTTCCTTTAGCAGATTGTTCTGTAAACACATTTGCTGCCCAAGGTTCAATACCTGGTGAACAATTACCTGCTAATTTGCTATTAGACACCGTAGGTGCTATAGCTCTCAAATGTGTATTTCTAAACCCTGTACCAACACACCATAAGGGTTCGCCATATACTTCAGCTAATGCTCTTGATGCTCTAGCTGTTTCTATTTGTATTTTTGAAAATATTTCGCGCGTTTTGAATTGCGCTAATAAACTTTCGAAAGCTATTCCGCTTTTTTGTAACAGGCTGTGCCACCCAAGGACACCAAGTCCAAGTGCCCTCCCTTTCTCCGCACTGCGTACAGAGTTCTCGAATCCTTTCATATTCTTTGCCCTCTGAATAAATTCTTCTAGCACACCGTCCAGGAACCAAGTCGCGTCGTAAATTAAATTCGTATTCTTCCACTCGTCATATCTATTTAAATTTACAGATGATAAACAACAAACAAAAGAATGTGATTCATCTGTGTGTAATACAATTTCACTACATATGTTAGTCATATGTACCTTTAAACTATTTTTCTTATATGCTGCTGGATTAGCTTTGTTTGTGTTTCCTTTAAATAAGATATATGGTTCTCCAGTTGCTTTGCGCTTTTGAATAAGCTTTGACCATTTTTGTCTTGCTTCTGGATCTCCCGCTTCAAGTCTTCGCATAAACTTATCGCCAACGACAGCACACTGGTGCAAGTTAAGAGATTGTCTATTGACATCGCCTTTAGGTTCTCTAGTTTCCAACCATTCGAGGAAGTCATTGTGTTCAATATTGATATTAGTGCTTGCAGCTCCTCTTCTAACGGAACCCTGATTGGTCGCCAATATAGTTGAGTCATATACTTTGCAAAAAGGGACAACACCGTCTGAAGTTCCATTACCTGTAATTTTAGATCCGGCGGGACGAATCATATTAACTCCGATACCTACACCCCCACCGTGTTTTGCAAGTAACATCATTTCTAAATTTTTATTACCTATATCTTGTATACTATCAGCAACATCAATTCCAAAACAACTTATAGGTAAACCTCTGTCTGAACCTGTATTAGATAACACAGGTGAGGCTAAACATAACCAACCCTTCCATATGTAATCAAAAAACTTATCTGCAAGTTCTGGCTTATATAAACGCTTTGCTACAGTTTTAGCTACACGCATATAAGCATCGCGAGGTGATTCACCGTTAATTAAATAACCACCGGTTATTGTTTTTTTATACACATCTGTATCACCCCAAGTTGGATAATCTTCTCCTTTAATCCAATTATTATTCCACATTTAAAAAATATATTAAGTATCCTATAGATACATTTAAATTAACTAATACAAGATTCCACTGTTTGGCTACCCAAACTTGCGGAACAGATATAACTCCACCTATAATATAAGTTATAACACCTATATTATCATAATGCAAAAGATAAGGTGACATCATAATAAATGATGTACCCATATAACCAAGTCTATTAGCTATTCTTTCTTTTGCCGTTAATCTTCTATCTTGAACTAATAGTCTAAGAAAAGATCGCTTCCATCTAAACTCACAACGCATACAAGTTTTTTTATATGCGTGTTTAAATTTATGATCTGCTTTTTTTCTTTGACATACATTACAAATTCTCATTTACCAAATGTCTTCAAAATCTTCACCTTCATTAGCTTTCGAGTAATCAGTAGGCCTAACAGTAAAAAAATCAGTATGAGTGTGCCCCCCGGTAAGATGGTAGAACCAGTCAAGATTGCTCGCTGCGACTTCGTCAAACTCAAAGTGCTCCCGTTGGTTGCTGTAGCCGAGTTCAACAATTTTTTCGTTAAGGCGTTTTCTAATAAATTGTTTGAGATCGTAGGCTTTAAGGTTTTCAATGTCTCCTTGTTCAAACATTTTATCAATGTATCTTTCTTCTGCTTTAAGCATTGTTTGTGCTGCTTTTTTAACATGTTCATAGCAATCGTTTTGTAATCCATTAATTTCTTGGCACATATGTCTAAATAATTTGCACCCCATTTTACTGTGTAATGATTCATCTCTTACACTCCATTTCATTTGTTGTCCAATACCTTTGAGTAAATTGCGTAACTGAAAAGAATAAAGAACAGCAAAAGCAGAATAGAGACTAACCCCTTCCGCAAAAGCACTAAATACAGCAAGTGACTTACCAATCCCAATTGGATCAGTACCACTATAGCTAACAAGATTATCAAACCGTGCAGCTGTTGCAGGTTCGTGTAAAAACGCTTCAAAATTTTCAAGACCAAGTGTTTCATTTAAATAAGAATATGCAACAGCATGTATTGTTTCTTGTGAACCAAACATCATAGCCATTTGTTGTATTTCGTGTTTAGGAAACCAACCTACAACTTTTTGTGTCCAATAATCTGATACTGCACATTCTGTTTGTGCAAATCCTAATAATATATTACCAACTAAATTTTTTTCAGGTTCAGTTAGTTTTTCATTCCAGTCTTTTATATCACCTTGCATAGGTATTTCTGTATGTAACCAGAATGCTTGCGCTTGTTTTAACCAACCATCTGTATAATATTCAGGATATTCAAATGGTTTATACGGTATTCTTTGTTTGAATAGACTCATTTTGTTTTTTATAATCTTCTTTTAGTTTATCTAAAGCTTTTTTATATCCGGGAAACTTTTTAACTAATTCCATAGTACCTACACTTAAATCTTTTAAATGCGTTAACTCTTGAACTAGTCTATTTATTGCAGCACCTAAAGTTTCAATTCTTTTCTGCATTTCTATTAGTTTACTTTCTTTCATTAAAATAACTTTTTAATATATTAATTCTATCATCAGCATCAACTAACATTTGCAGAGCTTGTTCGGCATTTTTATAATAGTCATCAGTTGAATGATCACCAATACCGGCTGCTTTATTACTTAACAAATCTAAGCTAAGTAATGCTTTTGTTTTATCTGCCTCAGCAGATTTTAATAACATATCATATAATTGTGAGTACATCTTTACTAAGTATTATTGGACTTGCATCCTTGTTATATTTAATTGTAATAAAATTTTTTTCCTCTGTTATAATAACAGGTTTATTTTTAAATGTTCTAGGGTAACGTTTCCTAGCATATGCTTCTAAAGCTTCTTTATTCATAGTGAACTGTTAAACATAATTCTACAAATGGTAAATAAAGTACATGCTCAGTAAACTTTTCCTCTGGATAGCTTCTTATACCTATAAGAACACCAGGATATAATCCTGCACTAAGTTCCCAACCTGTACTTTTCATCTAAATAATATTTTAACATTTTCATATGAAAACTAATTCTTTCTTTATAATGGTCCTTCAGACTGAATTCCGTATTTTCTGTGCAATCCGACAATTTGTCCATATTTTATAACTTTATTATTTAATAATTTTTTTATATCCTTTTGTAATAATCTTCTTGTATACATTAACCGCGCTTTTTTCTTCGATACTCTTTTATCAAAGCTATCGTCCTGTCCACTTCTTTCTGGTTTTGCGGCTTGTAAAGTATCTTTCCAATATTGTTTTTCGTGAGCCATAATTTAAATAATTTCCATCGTAAAGGAAAAGATTCATTTGGTCTTCCTTTACATTCTATTATATAATCTTTACCTATAAAATCAGGTGTATATTTTATACCTAATATTTTTTTACTTCCTCTATTAATATATTCTCCTTTACTATTTGCTTGTTTTTCATAACTTACATTAGGAAAATTAAATGATTCAATAATTTGAAATGTTTCACTTTCATATCCTTCATATAATTTATTTTTTTTTAAAGCAATATAAGTATATCTTTCAAGACCAGAAGCAAAGCTAATACCATCATAAGATATTTTCTTTGCTTGTACGGGGCCTTTCTTTTTACGTCTTCTCATGTAGTATCCTGTGTCCAATAATTAGATTCAGGATAACGACTTATGCTATTACTATCACGTATATAGCATTCTTCTATTTCTTCACGTAATACAGATCTAGCTTTTTCAATATAATTAACAGCATCCATTAATTCTTCTTGTAAATGATTAAGCCAAGTATCAAGTGTTTGTTCGTCTTTATCTAAACCAACACCATACTTTTTATAACCAGCTTCGGATCGTTTAAGTATTTTTTCAATTACTTTATTTATTATTTTATCTTTTCTAGCGCTCATTATTTATCTTTTACAAATGTTCCGTTAATCATTTTACCTGTTCTATCTACTATTTCATTATATGCATGTTTAATACACTCTTCTATTTTAAATCCTCTAAGTGAAGCAAGATTAGTTAATACAACAACCATATCACCAATAGCATCTTTTATTTCTTTATCATTGTCTTTTAATAAAGCTACGGCAAGTTCACCGGCTTCTTCCATTAGTTTAATATATTGTACTTTATCATTACCTTTTTGCACAATACCTCTTGTATCTGCCCAGTGTCTTATTGAATTAAAATCAATATCATCTTCAGCTTTACTAAAAGGAATAGCTTCAGACATAGCTTTATTATATGTATAGCAAGTTGATGGGCCATATTGACTTTCGTGTACATTATCTAATATCCATTCTATTTTATCTGTAGAATCTATATTAAATATACCATAAGGTGTTTCTATTTTAAGATCTGCTAAAAATCCACCATCTAAATTTTTTTTAGATATTTTAAATGTTGTTGTAGCAGCTGATGATGTATGTTTTTTCATTTCTTTTTTAAATAAATCTTTATATAATTTAACATCTTCTTTATAACCTAAATCTTTTTGTAAAGCTTTTTCAGCACGAGATGCTTCACCTATATCATCTGTTTCATATAATATTTCATATTCACCGGGTTTATAACCTTGTTCTTGTTGCACACGCTTTTTAATATTAGTTGTACAACCAATTTTTTTGCCCGGTATATGATATATTTTATATTTACCCTTTTTTAATTGTATCATGTATTTAATTTAGCTTTGATTGGTTTATGAGGATTATATCCTTCTAATTTAAAATTTTCTTTTGTTGGTAACATTACTTCTGTTTGGCCGATAAGATAAGCAAGTCCCATATTGCAGCTAACAGTAGGAAGTTTCCTGAAATCACGGGTAAGCTGCTTTTTAACTGCACTGTCATGGTTATTGTACACATGACAATCCCCCAAGGAAGCCACGAGCCTCCCCGGTGTATATCCATTTCCAACCGCCAGCATAAGTAATAATAACCCATACATAGCAATATCATAAGGGAGCCCAAGAAAAATATCAACTGATCGCTGTTGCCAGCATAAATCCATTGTTCCATCGTTTATATAAATTTGAAAACCATAATGACAAGGAGGTAAAACCATATTATCCAAATCGCGGGGATTCCAAAAGCTTGCCATAATGCGCCTCGAGCTTGGGTTCGTTTTAATCTCGAGGAGTATTCTTTCAAGCTGATCGACACCATTAAAGTTCCTAAGCTGGTACCCATAAACAGGGCCAAGCGTATTATCGGTTCTACCTGATCGCTCATAATCAGAATCCCAGTAACTAACGCCATTACTGCGTAAGTAGTTAAGATCAGTACGTCCCTGTAATATCCATAATAATTCCGTAACTGCATGATTAAAATATATTCTTTTTGTTGTTAATAAAGGGAATCCAAGTGCCATATCATGGCTTATCATTCTACCAAATACAGACTTAGTTCCTACACCTGTTCTATCTTCTTTAGGTTTACCACTAAAAAATGTTCCAGCTAATAAACCTCTATATTCATCTTGTATGCTTATCATAATAATATTTACACATTCTATAATATTCTATCCATATTGTATCTTTATCATATATATTAGGAGATACATATCCTTTTTCACCACGCTTATATGGCCCTAACCTAATTTCTATTCGCCAGTGATTAGGATCATCTTTAATACCAGCCGGAGATATTCTTATATTATTTTTAATACAATAATCTCTATGCTTCATCTGCTCTTCCGTTGCCATATATTGTGGCATCCATTTATTTTTCTTTTTACCTGTTAATCCACTTCCCATGGCATAACCTCATTTGAAGGATCAAATACCGGAACATAATTACCGCTTATATGATCCCATTTAAAATGTGCTTCAGCTTGATTCTCACCTAAGTTTTGAAACTTTACTTTAAGCACCTTAACTTTGACGGTTTTTTTATTATAATCGCGATGAACAAGTAAGCCGTGATATGAAGCATCATACCACTCGCCACCGCCTTTAATGTTATACATATTCGGTTCATCAATTGTACCATCTTCTTTTTTATACATTTTAGTTGGGTGAGCAACAACAATTACAAGTACGTCATATTTTTTAGCGAAAGCTTCTATACGAGTAAGGTATTCCATTGTTGCATCAGGTATACTCATATTTGAAGCTCCATCCATTTTTATTTTATTATATGGATCTATAACTAAACATTTAATACCTTTTCTTTTAACAAGCTGTGCACCTTTATTTAATACTGCATCTAAATCGTATCGTTCATGTTCTATAAAAAAGAAATTATCATTAACTATTTCTGTAACTTCATTCCATTTAGATGATCCTATATCTGTTTTTTCGGGCATCCAATTACCTATTTTACGAATAAGTTTATGTGCATGCAAAAATGTAGGTTTATTTTCAGGTGAAGCAAATGCTGTTTTCCAACCATATTTTAAATTATAACCTACAACCATTCTATCAACAAAATCAGATTTACCAGAGCTAGGCACACCAGTAACAGTAATAAATTGTCCGGTATACGTACTAAATATATTATCAAAGTTATCAAGCCCAATTTGATAACCGGGCTTGAATCCTTCGTGAATAAACTCTTGTAACTCATCATCTATATCTCTTAATGTTAAAACATTCTCAATGGGGACAGGACTAGCATCATTAATGATACTACTAAGCATATTCCTCCCATTAGCCACAAGAAATTCATTAGCGTCTTTGTAATCACCGAAGTCCACCGTATAACACGTTTCCGCGCCGAGTCTTCTAATAAGTTCTTGCCTGAGATTTTCACCTGCCTCATCTTTATCAACTGCGATAATGATTTTTTCTTTTCCTTCAAAATAATCAATGCAGCTATCCAAGTAATCGAGGTTAGTCCCAGTAACAGTAGCACCGTTTGGTACTGAAACCACACTGTGGACGCCAGCATCAATAAAAGATAAAGCATCAATTTCTCCTTCGACAATAACCACATAGTCATGACCAATAGTGGAATCAATATTATAAAATATTTTTTCGGCTCCTTTAACAAGTTTAAAATTCTTTTTTCCATCTCTATACTTTATGTTAATTAATTCATTATTTATAAAGTAATTAAATTGAATTGTGTTTTCTTCTTTGCCTGTTTGTGGCATAAATTCTTTACCCTCAGTAATTTTCATTTTAATGAGAGTATTATTTGATATACCTCTTTCCTCAAACCACTTAATTACTTTATCACTTAAAAGTGGATTGGCTATTTGTTTTGGTTTATTATAAATTTTATTAGTATTACCTTTTCTTTTAAACGTATGTAACTGAAATACTTCATGACAGTTATGACACGTTCCGAGACCTCGCTCCCAATCGTACGACGCACATTTCTTTTTCTGGTTTATTGGTTTTCTGTCAGCAGAGCAAAGAGGGCATATACCCTCTTGCTTGCCAACATTCAAATTGTATTGATTGAATTTATCAATTTGAAAACCGTTAATCTCGGTTGTATTCATATTTAGAATGGTAAATCTGGGTCTTCTGAAATATCTCTTGCTGGTTGTTGCATCTGCATTGCAGCTTGCGTTGGTTGATCGGCTGTTGAAACATTTTGTCCATCAGTCCATATAACTTTAACATTACCTAAATAGTTTTTAGCTTCTTTAGCTTCACGTTGCTCTTTAGTTTGTTCAGTCATAATATAACCTGAATCGCCATACTCGCCAACTTCATTATTAATAACAACAGTAACAGGATAGTATTTACCTTTCTTACCTTCGTAAATTTTAGATTTATCTATCTTAGATAAATTAATATTACCGGAAATAATACTTGCCATTAGTATGTAGCTATTTGATTAAACATTCTTCTAAGCTGAGTTTTATTCGCACCCGTAGTTCTTCTTATGTTATCTACAGCTTTAACATGAGATTGATTTGAATAAAAGTTATTTGTACTAGTTGTAACACCAGTAACATCACAAGTCATTTTTTTAGTTCTTGGCATAATTAATTAAATTTAAATTAAAGAGTTTTACTTATATAATATTGGCTAAGATCTACATTGCTATTAACAAAATATTCATTATAAGCTTGTACAGCTTTAGCCACTTTATTTTGTCCTGATTGCAAAAACTCTTCACTACAATCGAACAATCCTAATTGATGTGTATTTTTATCTATAACAATAAACACAAGTTCATAACCAAACATTTTAGAATATATATAAGCTTGGCTATCATAATTAAATTTATAACATGAACTATGAAACGTTTGTATGTTACTCGTAGTTTTTAAATCTACTAAAAGCTGATGACTATTATTTACAATATCAGCTTTGCCTTTCCATAACAATCCTTCAAGTTCTATTATACCCGGTTGTTCATATATAATATCACCGTCTTGTATTAAATCTTTAAATAAATCTACACTCAATACTTTATCGCGCATAAGATGAATTTCATCTGCTTCTTTTTCTAACAAACAAATATCACCCTCTGATAATTCTTTATAAAGTTTAGTATTTCTACTAGAACTTTGTATAATCTTATACTTGTCTAACTTATCAGGTTCTAATATACAAGTATGAAAATATCCTCCAATTTTTAGTGCCGCTGTGGGTTTAGTCGGTTGCTTAAACTCAATAGGATTATTAATGAGTGCATTAATATCGCTGTTTGATAAAAACTTTTTACCAAATTCACCGTAATACATTTCATCATCTTTGAGCTTTTCAATTATCTCTTCTTTAGTCACTGACTAATTCAGATCTAACACTATCAGTTATAGTATATTTTTCTTCTAATGTTTTCATCATACCGCCGTTTGCTAAAAACTTTTTGGCTTGATTTAAATTATTAGAATCAATTAGGGGCTTTTTATTGGCCATAATTTTTTTTTCTAAGCTTTGTACCTTATTAGAAAAACCGTGGTCATTAATAGCATCCGAATCAGCTGTATCGTCAATTAAAAGTAAATTACCTAATGCATACTTTTTACCGTATGACGATGCACTACCAAATCTTTGCGGCATTTGTTGTCCTTTAGCATTTAAATCAACACCAACTATAGCTGTTGCTTCAATAAACTCGTCAGAGTTATTATCAACTATTGTAGCGGTTGAATGTAATATAGGAAAATCTACACCCATAACAGTTAAATTTTCTTTTACAGTAAAATGCACACCATATTTTTTATTATATGGTTTCAATGCTTCTAATATATCTTCAGCTGATCTGAAGTTATACTTGCCAAATGAATTATATCTAGACTTTTTTGCCTTAAATTCATTTTGAATTGTACTCAGTTTCTCTTTTAAGTTCATTAGATTCAATTATTTTATAGTTAGTATAAATTCCATTTTTATAATAGGTTACAATACCATCACCTACTACATATTCTGTGTCATATATATAATCACGTGCTTTCATATTTTGTAACGTATTTTTCATAATAAATCATAAATTATATTATTTTTTTTAAATAACCTACGATTTTTTAAATCATATAATTTACCAAATATACTAAAAGCATCTAATTCAGCTTTTGGTGTTCTATATATATTTTTTTCTTTATTAACACCTTTACCTGATAATCTGTTTGCTTTAATAGCAAGATATTTAGAGCCGGATACGGCTTTTATATGACTAGCAGTATAGTTTGGATTTTTAAACAATAAATTCTGATCTTTATACGATGATTCAGAATTATCTCTTTTTATATATTGCATCTCGTCTATTGTAGACGGTAATAACTGATATTTAGTTTTAAAAATATTCATAGAGTACATAATAATTATAGTACAAAATAATAGTTTGGGGACTCTAATCACGATAAATTTCTAAATGCTTTTCAGCAAAATTATAAACCTCGGAGTCACTTTTGATGCCGTGTATAGCAACGAAATATGCTAACTCTTTCATTGCCAGCATGTTAGCTTGTATACGTGCAATCAATCTTTGTTTTTGTTTTTTAACATTTTCCATAGGCATACTAAAATATCTCGCTATTTCAGATATTTTTTTAGGCTTAGAATAAATGTCATCAATACCAAAAAACATTTTAAACATTAAATCATATTTAGGTAAATGCTTCTTGGCCCAAGTATCTATATACTCTGACAAAATGTCATAGTTATATTCATATACTTCACTTTCAACCATATTAATAACAGAGGTATCAAACCAGTGAGGAAATAATTTTGTAACAAAAGAAAAACCATCTGACACTTTCTTTTGTTCTTTATTATCCCATATACCTTTAATAGGTTTTTTAACTCCGTCTGCATTAGTTTTAATGCGATCACTTATAATACCTTTAATACTTTTCTTTAAATATTTAGATATAGCTTTTTGTTTTTCAACTTTATTTTTTATATCATTAATAATTTTCCATTTAATATTACGCCATGATATTAGCAATGCTAAATAACCTTCTTGTGTTAAATCATTTAAATCAAGTACACCTATAGCAGCATATTCTTTTGAAAAGCTATTAGCTATATTTGTGGCCATCTTAAAATATTCAAATGGTATATTACTTTTAATATTAGCAGTAGTTTGCATGTTTAAAGAATATATTTTTTTATTAAAGTTTTTCATCTACGTCTTTTCTTATTCGACTTTTGTTCAGCTTTTATTTTATCTTTTATGTTAAAAACATTTGTCTTAACATAATGTCTATATAGTTTTAATCTACTCATAACCAGTTAATTATAATATTTATTGATATTAAAACATTAGTAATTATTGCTTGTGTAATTAATAATGTTCGAACAAACGCAACCGCGTCTGCATGCTCTTCACTTTTTTCGCCGAGAGCTTTTGCCCATATTCTCCATGAACTTTTCATAATTTACTTTTTTATCTAATTTAGCGCGCTCAAAATCAAAACTATTTTTTGATACATAAGGATAAAAATGTTTTTGCTCCCAATGTAATCTATATTCATAACCGCTTGGGAACTCCTCATCGCATTGACTGCACTTAATTATATTTTTAACAGATTTTTTCAAAGTCTATTTGTACATCATCAGGAAAATGTTTTAAAATATCCTGACAAGTTTTTTCTTGTACGTGTAAATCGACCTGAGTATTAATCATATATTTATGAATAGTACCTTTGTCATTTATAATCATATATTCTAATACACTCATAACATATCCCAAATTGATTCTTTTTTTTCTATATATGTAATGCCTGCTTTATTAAAATATATATCAGTATGTTTATTAAAGCTAGGTGGTATATCACCTATTAAATAAGGTTTGAATTCAACAACTTTATTTGTTTTCATATTTTTTAATTTTATATTTTTCATTTTAATAATGTTAGTTTAATATTATCCCATCTACAACACATTCTATCTTTGTTAACTAATAAGTCAATACGCTTTTTCCAACGCTTATTCATTCTATCTTGCACTTCCCATTCGCCGTCTAATTCTTCGTTTATTCCTTCAATATATACACAAGCACCAAAGGTAAAACCAAGTGGCTCTAAATCGCGCGAAACAGCTATCCATCTGTGTTTAGCAGGATTTAAACTATCAATAGTTTTATTCGATGCAGTAATAAACGGAGTGCTATCGGTTTGTTTAGGGTCTGCATGATATATTGTTACTGTAACCAGTAATGTATATAATAATTCATTCATCTCATAATTTATCAAATTCTTTTTTTATTTTTTCGTATATTTCTTTTAATTCAATTAATAATTCATACTTTTCATCATCAAGAAGCTCTTGCCATTTCTCATCTAACTGCTGTAATTGAGATGCAAGTAAATCTTTTTTGCTTAAATGTTTTATATTACCAAAGCCATCAACTTCATGATGAAAGAATTCTTCTGGGCCCATTGGTTTAAACCTTTCAGATATTCTTTTATCAAATTCTTTAATGATTTTATCAGTAATAAGATTAGCTAATTCTTCTAATTGTTCTGGTGTCATAATATTGATGATTTATACCAATGAGGTGCTGTAAGTTTCTCTGCTGTAATAACAGCATTAGATTTAACAGGTTTTTTAGGTAATCTATATTTCGATTCGTCAACTAATGCTGCAATATATAACCAAGTGCGCAGCTGTCTAATATTAGATTTTAAACTTGTTCTATGCAACTCAGGCCATTCAGCCTTGTGTCTATTACGCATTAAATCTCTTATTTTTAATCTATAATGAGCTATCTTACCAATAAGCATAGACTCAATGCGACTTTCAATATATTCTATATCTTTTTTATTCATCTTTATTTTCTTCTAACCAGTTAAGTACTTCTTCTTCGGGTAAATATGTTTCAAGGTCAGATACATATATTTTTACATCAAGCATAACATCTGAAACAGTGTCAACTATTCTTTGCATAATATCCTCAAATTGAGGTTCATAATAATATACATCATTTTCCCAATCAACATTTCTCTCGTCGTTAGTCATAACGTGTACTTCATAATCATCAGCTGTATACCATGGTGATATTGATAAGTCACCGCCTTTCCAGCCAAAAGATTCATCTGAGATTTTTACATCACAGTCTTTAAAGTGTTTTTCTAATTTATTTATATAATCCATTTTATTTAATTTAAAGT
>MDSW01114893.1_pt1 | contig 12927 bp, 11 predicted proteins | sample 811171 | NCBI WGS metagenome assembly MDSW01 (sample SAMN05326641, study PRJNA326480) | marine metagenome | isolation source: seawater | place: Atlantic Ocean: North West | collected 2012 | reverse complement strand
GTCCCGCTGTGACCACTGCCGGCGCCCTTGTTGAGGCTATTCAGTACGTTGGTGCCAAACAAGTTGCGTTTACGTCGCCCTATGTGAAAACCCTGAGCCAAGAGGCTGTAAGCTATCTCACTGACAGCGGTATTGATGTCGTAAATGAAGTGAGTTTCAATCAAGAACTGAACAGTCTTGAACAGAACGCGCTCACGCCTCAAGACGCATATGATAAGGCTTTGAAAGCAGACCATCCCGATGCCCAAGCTATCGTTATTTCCTGCACAGATTACCGCGCATTAGAAGCTGTTCCAGCGATTGAAAAGACGTTGGGCAAACCGGTCATAACCAGCAATCAAGCGTTGATGTTTGCATGCCTCACACGCCTTGATGCGCCGCTATGGGGTTTAACGGCAGGCGGGGATTTGTTTACAGACTCAGGTAGGAACAGATGAGCATCGCAAAACGCTTGAATGAATTGGGGGTGATCTTGCCTCCCACTCCAAAGCCCGCTGCGCATTATGCGCCTTGAGTTGTGAACAATAAAACGGTGTATCTTGCGGGTCAGAGGCCCAAAGATGGGACAGTTCTAAAATATAAGAGCCAGCTTGGGACGGATCTAAGCACAGATCAAGGATATGACGCAGCAAAGCTCTGCGCGTTTCGTTTACTCAGTGTTCTACATGCAGCCGCCCATGGGCTTGAGAACGTCGAACATATTCTGAAACTCATCGTCTTCGTCAATATGGGACTATAGTTCTTAGAGCATCCGCAGGTGGTGAACGGGGCCTCTGACCTGCTACATGAATTTTTTGGAGACGCAGGGGTACAAGCTCTATCCGCAATTGGGGCAAGTTCGTTACTGGGCAATGCAACTATCGAAGTCGAAAATGATTGCATAGATTTCATAAATAGCTGATGATAAAATCAATTGTCCCTATTTGGTTTTAGACCCCATGAACATCGAAGCTATAAATACGTTTTTACTGCTTTCCGAGACGGGGAATTTTAGCCGCGTCGCTGAAAAATCCAACCTTACGCAATCTACGGTCAGTGCGCGTATCAAGGTTTTGGAAAAAACTCTAAACGTGAAGCTTTTTGAACGGACCTCTTCAGGGGTTTTGTTAACGGAAGCAGGTCAAAAATTTCACAAATACGCCGCCTCCATGCGCGAGATATGGCAACAAGGACGCCAAGAAATGGTGCGCTCTTCTAGCCCGAAAAAAACGGTTGGGTTGGGGCTACATATGACAATGTGGCGTCGCTTTATGCCGGAATGGCTGGTTTGGATGGAAAAACATCACCCTGATTTTGCGCTCCATGTAGAGGCTGATTATTCAGAGCGTCTGGTCGACTATATCTCTCAAGGTATCCTTGGTTTGGCCATAACACACATGCCGTCGGGTTTGCCGGGATTGGTCGTAGAACCCTTTATGGAAGACGAACTCGTTATGGTCTCGCGTAATGCGTGCGATTTCGCATCCTGTGATCCAGTCAACTACATTTTTGTTGATTGGAGCTATGGGTACCGCGAGGAACACCAAGAAAAACTACCCGAATTTGCTACCTCAAATATGAACATAGGATATGGAGAAATTGCTTTAGAGTACCTTCGGATCAGCGATTGTTATTCGTACATGCCGCGCGCCTATGTTTCCGACGATCTCGCCAGTAATAGGTTGCATATGGTTAAGGATGCCCCAGTGCTGAACCGCCCATCCTATTTGGTCTACTCAAAACACCCGAGTAATCCCGAGGCGATCAATTCAGCAGTAATTGGGCTTCGCGCTGTAAATACGAGGCTTGATCAAGGACTGTAGGGCGAAAGAAACCAGCAACCAGTCATACTCCAATGTCTACAGAGTATTGTCAGACAAACTTGACATCCCATTGGTTTCCTCTAGTTTTATTATCCACAAAGTTTAGTGCGACCAATACCTTATCTCATATGTCTGACGACACCCTCAGGGAGTCTTAAAATGCTTGATGTGAGAGGTGCAAGTATTCCTAAGCAATACCCACAAAGGAGACATCATCAAGATCAATGGCTGTGTCACTTTGAATGGTTAATGTATTCCAAATGAGGTTGTTTCCACTTGTTTGAAGTGTTTGTGCAAGTGTGTCGACAATATTAAGCTGTCCAAGCATGCCACTATGTGAAGAACATTGATACCAAAGCGTATCTGGTGTTTCTGCACCGCCATCTGCTTCTCCAGATATCACACCTGCCCATAATACCCTGAATTACTCCGTTGTTTCAGCACGATACAGATAGTTGTTTTTCCTGATGCTTTGGCAGAGGCCTTGATATTAGCGAATTTTCAGCCTTTACTCAGATGCTCATTTGGCGAGGGTGGGTTTTGGTAAGAGCGAGATATTAAAACGAAGTGTGGCCTATACCTAATCTTGCATGTCTGTGAACACCCTTCCTTGGTTATAAACCTAAGAAATATTATGGTCTCCTTAAAAAATCTTAACTTTTAATTTCTTTGGAAATATTTCTACAAGAATTTTTCCAATGCATCTGTGCAGAGGAACAAAAACCTTCCAGTTGCCGGTTCAGGTATGCCATTTTTATGACTGCACCCAACAGCGTCTTCATGATCTTGCTGGGCAAAAACTTTGTCGCCAACCTTGACGCGGCAAACATCCTGCCCGATCTCGTTTTCGGTGCCGAACGTTCAAACGTTTGCTTCAGCACGTCTTTACATATCGGTGGGCAGCGCGCCTGAGACCTTCATTTGTCTCAGAATAAAAGTGGTTGCCGTAGTTTTTACGATCTTCAGCCTAAGAAGGCTCTGCATGATGAACTGCTCTAGGCTTTCGGGGTCTGTGGCCGCAACTTTTAAGATGTAATCGAAGTCGCCTGTGATGGATGAACATTCCAGCACTTGTTCACTGGTATCAATGAACGTCTGAAATTTATCAATCGAGGTGGGGTCGTAATCAACAAGGGAAATCTGAATGTGGGCAAGGGCACGCAGGCCTAGCTTTTTACCATCCACGATTGCAGCGTAACGGGTGATATAGCCGTCGTCCTCGAGACGCTTAACACGCCTCCAGCAGGGGGAAGCAGACAGGCCTACCGCATCGGAGAGCATTTGCGTGCTGGCACGCCCATCGCGCTGAAGTTCTTTCAGGATTAATTTCTCGTATCGATCAAGCAAAATTTCACCTATATTTTGAGCTAAAAGACAGTAATTCACCTACTATAGCGAAATATGGATTAAAATAAAAGATTAATTCTTTATATTCGACATTATCATCCTCAAAATTTAGGAGAATGCAGTGAAGAAAAGGTCATCCCAATGAGCTCTCAAACCCATGTCTACCAATCCATTGCACGCGCCACCAAAGACCATGGCACGACGAAAATGTTCGGTCTGATGGGAGATGCGAACCTGTTCATGGTCGACAGCTTTGTGCGCGAATGTAACGGAAGTTTTATTCCTGCAGCTCACGAAGGAAGCACGATTTTGATGGCGGCTGCATATGCACATGTTTCTGGAAAAACCGGCGTTGCAACGATCACGCATGGACCAGCTCTAGCCAATTGTGTGACCGCCCTGACCGAGGCCACCAGAGGGCATACGCCAATGGTCATTCTGGCCGGTGATACACCGGTAGATAACCCGCGCCACTTGCAAAGCATCGATCAGCGTGAACTTGTGAAGGTGACAGGCGCGGGGTTCATTCAGCTTCGCGCACCCGCAACTGTGACAGAAGATTTGGCGCAGGCCTTCTACCGTGCGCGAGTTGAACGCCGTCCGGTTGTGCTGAATATGCCTGCAGATTTCATGTGGCAGGAAACGGACTACGCCATAAAAATTCTTGATGTCTTTACAAAACCTGGTGGAGTCGCAGAAGGAGACACCCTTGATAATGCGATTGGTATGATCGCCTCTGCGCGACGTCCATTGATTTTGGCGGGCGGTGGCGCAATTCACGCCCGTGATGCATTGATCCGTTTGGCGGATCGGCTAGAAGCACCCCTTGCGACCACATTGCGCGCCAAAGGTTTGTTCAACGACCACCCGTATAACATCGACATTTTTGGCACGCTTTCCACGCCTGCGGCCTATGATTTGATCGCTCAATCCGACTGCATCATTTGCTTTGGCACTGCGCTGCATGATTTCACGACAGATCGTGGCAAGCTGATGAAAGACAAACGGATCATTCAAATTGACGTTGAACCGACCGCCATTGGCGGCGGCTTGCATCCTGATGTGGCCCTTGTCGCGGACGCTGGCTTGACGGCCAAGACCATATTGTATTGGTTGGATGAGGCTGAAGTTCCGGCAAGCGGGTTCACCCGCGAGCTGGATACGGCAACACTTACGGCGCATGTATTTGGATCAGGCAAGGCTTCAGAAGGCTTCGTAAACTATGTGGATGCGCTGAAACGGCTAGAAGATGCTTTGCCCAAAGATCGCGTGTTGGTCAGCGATGGGGGGCGTTTCATGACCGAGGTGTGGTGCCGCATTTCCGTCCCCAATCCACGCAGTTTCGTGGGCACTGTAAATTTTGGCTCAATCGGGTTGGGGTTGCAAACTGCTGTGGGTGCTGCCGTTGCCGCACCAGATCAACCCGTGGTGTTGTTTAGCGGAGATGGCGGTTTTATGATGGGTGGGATTAACGAATTTAACACCGCTGTGCGCCTCGGCCTTGATCTAATTGTGATCATCGCAAACGACTCTGCCTATGGGGCCGAACACATCCAGTTTGTCGACCGCAAGATGGACCCAAGCTTGACAGAATTCGCTTGGCCATCCTTTGCCGAAATCGCCAAGTCTCTTGGGGGTGAGGGGTATGAGGTACGTTCAAACGAGCAGCTTGATGAGGCGTTGAAGGCCCTTGAAAATCGCACTGGTCCATTCTTGATCGAGCTTCGCCTAGACCCTGCTGACGTCCCTGCAATGCGCATCTGATAACATCTTCTCCTGACAGGGCTCTGTCGGGGGGACACTGTCAGAAGAAATGTGCTTGTTGGGAGCTTCGAGACTGGTTAGAGTTAGTTTGACATCACCCTTTAAAGCAGACTTTGACACACCTCAGCGAATTGGTGCTTTTTCCGCATAGAAGACCTAGGACACTGACTCCGTGAACGTCCAGTTTTGGGAGCAAGCCACAAATTGTCACCCTGATTTGACCTATAATTCAGGATCGCTTTCGGGACCGCTTTTATATTTTAGAACCAAAATAAGTAACTGTAATTAAATAGAATTATCAAAAGTTCGACGTTCTCTTCTGGGCGTCACAAATCACAACTAAATTATTGTAATAATTATATAAAAATTGGTTTGGTGCCTGCAAAACCTAGCTGCAGGACCACTTTGTCAATCTGTGACGAGATGGGGAGTGTTTTGTCATTCGACGAGGTTGCAAAGTCGCCTGGCCTGTCTCAAGTAGTTATGTCTGACAGAGCCCTCCCAAACCCGGTGATATCTCACCGCTCAGCCCGCTGCGACCATTCCCACCACTTCACTTTAGCCCAAATTCCCATGGATAAAATTGGTTGGGGCGGCAACTGTTCTGGATTACCCATCGCTTTAATGTCCTCTAGTAATTGGCTGCCAATCCCGTTAAGCGCATCTGCTGCTAGCATTCCAGACATAGTTCCTTTGGTCATTCCCACGCCATTTTGGATCATCGCAGACCAGACATTTTCTCGCACTTTTCCAAATCCTGGTGCAAAATTTGATGCCAATCCAAGTTGACCTGTCCACGTATCCATAATCGGATCTCCCTGTATCATTGGAAACCGGTCCCGAATTTGCTGAAGTTGCAAGTCACGTGATCGCCTGTACTCGCCGGAGCTTACAACATCGGTTTGCCGTTTTCCCCAAAAACTGCGCATAACTATCCGCTTGTCCATTGTATAGCGCATCGTCGGCCCACCAAAGGCCATTGCCGGCACCAATCCCCAATCCTGCGGATTGCCCAATGCTGCCTGTTCGTCGTCCGTTAAAGCGCGAGTCATCGAGGCAAAAGCTTGAATTGTAAAAATTTTGCGTTTCAGATGGTCCAAGAAGGGAGCAAACCCATTCACCGCGAGAATGCATCGGTCTGCTGTAATTTTTCCACCCTTTGTTGTCGCAATCACTTTTGAACCATAATCAATTTCTAAAACTGGTGTATTTTCATAGAATGAAACATTTTTAGGAAGGCTTTCGCCTAATCCGCGCACCAGAGCTGCTGGCTGCATGAGAACGGTGCCAGGAGTGTGGATGGCTCGCCGATAGTATTTCATCCCAGTGCGCGCCAGAACTGCATCGCCGTCCATGTCAGTATAGGTTTCTCCTAGTAAATCGAGACCTTTTATAAAAGTGTCCAAGACTTTTTCACCTGATTGGGATCGGGCACCCATCAATTGGCCTTGACGGCTCCATTGGCATTCGATGTTATTTATCGTGACCATTTCATCAAGGTGTTGCCGGGCAGCTCTGGCCAAACGCAAGGACCGTTTCAATGTATCCAGATCATCTAGATCTGCGCCAACATTATGCGGTAAGTCAATAACAAAGCCAGAGTTGCGCGCTGATGCGCCATCACCTAAACTTCCCGCTTCAACAAGAGCAACTATCCTGTTGGGGTGTATTTTGGCAGCTCTACGAGCAGCAGCCAATCCTGCGGCTCCCGCGCCAATCACCAACATATCGACCCGAATGTCGGTAGTGAGAGGCGGCGAAGACTGCCTCTGTTTTAATATATTGGTCCAACCATTAGTCAGATCATGGTGTGGTAGGCGATCAATTTTCATGCTCAGCCCAATTTGCCGGATGGATTGCATATACAATCAATGCATTTTCAGCTTCGTATTCCAAACTCGTTCCTTTGGGCAGCCAAATTGAATCAAATTGGCCTGCGGTTAAAGAAGTGCCATTCGTATGTACCGTAAGCTCACCTTCTAGCACGATGAGGATTTCGTCATATTTTATCGTCCAATGGAACCGCGCATTGGTTAGGCGGCCATATCCTGAGGCAAGTTCCGACATATCTTCAGTGCCACAGACCTGAGCAGCTGCCGCTTGGTCGCCGTATTCAAATCTTGGTTTGAATTGCAAATTTGCAAATCGATGCACCCTTGGCTGAGACTGTGTCATCAGAGTTCTCCTTAATTGATTAAGACACAAACATACACTATTGATTGTTAACAAACAATAGTGTATGTTTGTCACATGACTACTTTCGAAATCCACACAGAAACCCCTACAGTCTCACAGCTAGGCAGAGCCGACTGGTTGCGAGTGGCACTTTTGTGCTTGATCAAAGACGGCATTGCTTCGGTTCAGATCACACGCCTTGCAACATCTCTTGGCGCAAGCAGAGGCAGCTTTTACTGGCATTTCAAATCACGTCAGGAATTGCTGGATGGCTTAATGAACGAATGGTCCGCCGTGAACGGCCAGCGCATCACACAGGTTCTGGATAGTGCAGACAGTCTGGATCGTGGCGTGCTGTCCTTCTTTGCCGTTTGGACCAATCCAGACAATTTTAACTCACCATTGGAACAAGCAGTGCGAGACTGGGCACGCCTCGACAGGCGCGTACTCAAGGTGGTGAGGAGTGAGGACACCAACAGGATCTCTGTCATCGCTGCACTGTTCAAACGGTTCGACTATGTACCACAAGAGGCTACCGTGCGAGCGCGCATTCTGTATTTTGCGCAAGTGGGATATTTTGCGATGAACCCAGAAGAGGCCATAGAAGAACGAATGTCGATGATTGATGATTATTTTTTTGCCTTTACGGGCAAGGTTCTCGACGCAGAGGTTGGATCATCGTTTCGGCACGATTGGATCGCCTTCAGTAAACCTACTACCACGAAAGAGAATTAAGATGCTTCGGGAAAACAAACCGCGTAGATCAGGCGGACGTCGTCGGGCGCATTCAGATGCAGGAAAACCTGTGCGCGCAACAGATTATGTGAATCTTCGCCACCCGTTTCAGCCACAAGTCGTTTTTTCTGACGACGAGATAGCAAACATCCACGAAACTGCCTTGCGGATAATCGAGGAACTGGGCATCAAGATTTTGCTCCCCGAGGCCCGTAGCATCTTCAAGAAGGCTGGCGCCCGCGTTGAGAATGAAATGGTGTTCGTTGGCCGCGACATTGTTACCGCTGCTTTGCAAACCGCGCCTGCGTCCATTCGCTTGCGAGCCGCGAATCCCAAGCGCGCGCTAACATACGAGAACGGCGCGATGTTGTTCATGGCGGGTGCGGGTTGCCCGAATGCGACCGACCTCAATCGGGGTCGCAGGCCGGGTGATCTGGAAGCCTATGTCGAGACATTGAAGTTGGCGCAGACCTATGACGTGATCCACATGCTTGGCCCCTGTGTTGAACCTCAAGACGTCCCAATACAATTTCGTCATTACGAGATGATGCGTGCACAACTTACCCATTGCGACAAACCGATGTTTGTCTACTCCCGAGGATCGGAGCAGGTGCACGACAGTTTCGAGATGATCCGCTTGGCACTGAACCTTTCAGACGATGATTTTACGGATGGGATTTGGGGCACGACGGTTATCAACTCGAACTCGCCGCGCATGTTAGATATTCCAATGGCCCAAGGGTTGATCGACTTTGCCCGTGCAGGCCAGATGACCATCATCACACCGTTCTGCTTGGCGGGAGCAATGGCCCCGATCACCGTGGCCGGAGCGCTAACCTTGCAACACGCCGAAGCGCTTACAGGCATCACATTGGCCCAACTGACTCGCGCAGGTGCACCAATCAGCTACGGCGGGTTCAGCTCGAACGTGGATATGAAATCAGGTTCTCCGGCGTTTGGAACGCCTGAGCATGTAAAAATGCAGATCGGCGCAGGTCAATTAGCACGCCACATCGGCTTGCCGTGGCGCTCAGCGACGGGGGCTGCATCAAACGCTGCTGACATGCAGGCCGCAAACGAAACTAACATGGCGATTTGGGGTGGGGCAATGGCCAATGCCACGCTGACGGTCCACGCAGCGGGCTGGTTAGAGGGAGGATTGAGTTTCGGTTATGAGAAATTCATCAACGATGTCGAGGCCCTACAAACAATGGCTGAACTGTGTGTGAAACCCGTAGGCAATGATGCTGAGATCGGGTTTGATGCCTTGGCCGAGGTTGATCCGGGCGGGCATTTCTTTGCCACGCAGCACACGATGGATCGCTATCAGTCGGCGTTTTACGCACCTCTTGTCTCGGACCTGATGAATTTTGGCGCGTGGACGGAAGCTGGTGCTAAGACGTCTACGCAGCGGGCGACCGACATCTGGTCTCAGAACCTTGCCGAATTCAAAGACCCTGAACATGGTGCTTCGGCTGCCAGCAACATCGAGGCGTTTATCGAAAACCGTAGACAAAAGGGCGGAGCCTTCCCGCAGGAATAATTGGATGCGCCTGATACTTGTTGACACCTTATCGACGATCTTTTTCTTCACCATTCTGGCCGCAGTAACTGAACTTTATGTTGCGGAAATGGAACCTGCAGTAGTCTTGAAGACCCGGCTTGTGATGATCCTGATGATGACCTTCACGGGGCGGCCGTACGGTGCGTGGCGCGATTGGTTTAACAAATAGACGTCTATACCTTACCTCGTTTGTCTGACTACACCGCCATCTGCTTCCCCAGATTGCATACTAGCCCACAATTGCGTGAATTATTTTCATCAATTTGGCCGTTTTATTTCATATCAATCACAAACTTTTTACGCTCTAATAGAATTATGGAGATATAAAAATGGTAAGACGATCAAGAAAGCTAACCGACAATGGTCACCACTCTAACGATACTGAGCAAAATGTTTCTCATATAGGTGGTAACTTATACCCACTAACAGAATCCGACTTATCAGTTATCACTTCGCATGCATATGATATTCTTTCTAAAGTGGGCATGTCTAGCTTGCCGAAGATGGCAACGGATCGAGCGTTAAAAGATGGTGCGTGGCACCGGCAAGACGGACGACTGTGTTTTTCAAAAGACATGATTCAGAATGCTCTTGATCGCGCACCTAAGAGAGTATTTTTACCAGGCTTTATGTCAAACAGAGATTTGCAGATTGGTGGTAGACGCGTTCATATTGGTACCGGTGGCGCTGCTGTTCAGGTACTAGATGCTAGAACTGGAAAGTACCGTGAAAGCAATCTTCAGGATCTATATGATCTCATGAGCATAGTTGATGCATCTTCAAATATTCACTATGGTATTCGACCAATCGTTCCAAGAGATTTAAGTGATCCATTCGACCTAGACGTAAATACGGCGTTTGCTTGTCTAAAAGCAACCAGCAAGCCGATTGGGATTAGCTTTTGTCATCCAGATCACGTAGAACCAATTGTTAAAATGTTTGATATCGCTCTTGGTAGACCGAATGCATTTCGAGAAAGACCGTTTTGTATGGCAATTATTGTTCATGCGGTGCCACCTTTGACTTACGCAGAAGAAGGAATACTGATCCTTGAGAAAGCTGTAAATTCAGGTATGACCCCACAGATATGCTCAGCTGGGCAAGCGGGGGCGACAAGTCCAGTCACCCTGGCTGGTGCATTAGCGCAGGGGCTTGCAGAGTGTCTCGCGGGATTGGTCGTTGTTGATGGTATACAGAAGAGTGCACCCTGCATCTATGCATTGATGCCTTTTATTTCTGATCTGCGGACTGGTGCGATGAGCGGTGGTAGTGGAGAAGCCGCTATTGCCAATGCAGCTGCGGCTCAACTTTTGGCTTATGTAGGACTGCCTTCGACTGTGTCTGCCGGTATGACTGACTCTAAGTTAATAGATGCGCAGTCAGGTTATGAAAAAGGTTATACAGTCGCATTGGCCGGCCATGCAGGCGCTGATATGATCAACTTATCAGTTGGAATGTTGGGATCGATCATGGTCGCAAGTCCAGAAGCTATGGTTATAGATAACGACATGTGTGGTGCTATCTTACGTTCCATAAGGGGGATTGAAGTTACAAATACCTCACTTGATTTAGGTGTAGTGGAACGCGTAGTGACCAATGATGGTCACTATCTAGGTGAGCTTGAAACCTTGAAACGGATGAAAACAGACTACCACTATCCTGAACTTGCTGATCGCCAAAGTGTCAGCGATTGGATTGACGCTGGTAGAAAGTCGATCTGGGACAAAGCACACAATCGAGTAAGGGAAATTTTAAAAGCGCCTCCACAAACTCATCTCAGCGAGGAAGTGGAAAAGAATATTCGCGCGAACTATCCCATAAACTTAAAATAGCAAAAGGAGCCAAAATGCATGTTTTTCGAAGTTCAATAATCGATGAGGAAATTAACTTAGTTTGGAACGCTGTTCGTAATTTTGATAGTGTAGTGCAATGGAATCCGGGTATTGTTAGTGCTGAATTAGAGACTGGGAGTCCCACTGGATGTGGTGCCATTCGAAAACTTGTGACTGGAGATGGTGCGATTTTTCGCGAAACCTTAGTTGCACATTCTGATGTCGAGTATTTGTATTCATACGATATTCTTATCAGTCCATTGCCAATTATTAACTACATTTCAACTCACCGTTTTTATCCTATCACCCACACGAGACAAACATTGAGCGTTTGGGAGGGTCGTTTTTCTTGTGATCCAGAACATACTCACGAAATGAAAAAAACCATCGGTGATGCGATTTATATCAACGGTATGATAGGTTTGAATAATTTTCTGAAGGAAAGTAAAAATGACTGATACCCTTGCCCCACGTGCCCTTGTTGGCATTATGACACCAGCGATGAATACAGTTGTTCAGCCGGAGTTAGAACTTTTGCGTCCAGACGGTGTCACCAACCAGATGCAACGATTTCGGCTCGGTGGAAATGCAGTATCGGAAGATTTTTTAGATGAAGCTAATAAACTCATGGATTGTGCGCCTTTAGCTATTGCTGTGGGGCTCACAACAGATGCTGGGCCAGGTGGACCGGATAAGCTCAGGATTCTATGTGATCGAGCTTCACAGAAGTTCGGTATATCTGTTCTAGGGGCATCTCAAGCCGACTACGCGGCCCTTCGCACACTGGGTGCTAATCGTATTGGTGTGGTGACACCTTTCGGTTCAACAATTGACGCAATTGTTAAAGCGAATACGGAAGCAGCCGGATTTGAAGTCATTACTATCAAAGGCACAAAGGCGCCATCTCTTCCCGCTATCTGCGAAACCTCTATAGATGAGATTCGTGATGTATTTAATCAGGTTGCTTCTTCGGATTGCGAAGCCATTCTTCAGGTAGGAACTGCATTGCCAGTAGTGGGGTTAATTGCGGAATTAGAGAAAGCTCACGGGAGACCAATTGTGGCTTGTAATGCCGCAGTTTATTGGCAAACACTTCGTGCCATTGGTATCAATGATCCTGTTCATGGCTATGGTCAGTTACTGGAGGTTCATTAAATGAAGAACCATGCTCAAGTTGTCATAATCGGTGGGGGCGTTGTAGGTGCTGCTATTTTATATCATCTCGCAAAAATAGGAATTACGGATGTAACTCTAATTGAGAAGAATGAACTTACGGCTGGATCAACTTGGCACGCAGCGGGTAATATACCAACTTACGCTAATTCTTGGCTTGGAATGCGAGCTGGAAACTATGCGTGGCAGCTTTACAAAGATCTTGCAAAAAATTCTTTAGCCCCAATAACGTATCGACATACATCTGCAATCTGGCCTGCACACTCAGAAGATCGAATGTTATTTTTTCAACATTTGTGCGGCGTATCTAAGTCGGCTGGTTTTGATTTATCTATGGTTGAACCGTCAGAAATAGAGCAGATGCACCCGTACTGGAAAGCTGATAAAACAGTCCTTGGAGGCATTCTGGATCCGTATGAAGGTGACATTGATCCCAGTCAATTAACTCAGTCATTGGTTAAACATGCTCGCAACTTGGGTGCTGAAGTAAAAAGATTTACTAGAGTAACAGGACTAAGTCAGCGTCCTTCAGGTG
>MDSW01030160.1_pt1 | contig 12927 bp, 6 predicted proteins | sample 811171 | NCBI WGS metagenome assembly MDSW01 (sample SAMN05326641, study PRJNA326480) | marine metagenome | isolation source: seawater | place: Atlantic Ocean: North West | collected 2012 | reverse complement strand
TGGGGTAATTAATCCGCTTAAACCAATAACATCTACTTTATTTTTTTTTGCTTCTTCTAAAATTATATTAGATGGAACCATAACTCCTAAATCTATAATCTCATAATTATTACAACTAAGAACTACCCCTAATATATTCTTTCCTATATCATGGACATCACCTTTAACTGTAGCTAAAAGAACTTTAGCTGATTTACTTGATATTTTATTCTCTTTCTCAATAAAAGGTGTAAGAATTGCAACTGCTTTCTTCATAACCCTAGCGCTTTTTACAACCTGTGGCAAGAACATCTTACCTGAACCAAATAACTCACCAACAATACTCATTCCAGCCATCAAAGGGCCCTCAATTACTTCTAAAGGACTATTGAAATTTAATCTTGCTTCTTCAGTATCCACATCTATAAAATTAACTATTCCTTTTACTAAAGAATAAGACAAACGATCTTCCACAGATTTTTCTCTCCATGAAAGATCTTCCTCTCTCTGTTTACCATCACCCTTAATATTATCTGCTAAAGTTACTAAACGATCAGTTGATCCATCATCAGAATTTAAAATAATATCTTCTACTGCTTTAAGCAAATTCTTTGGGATATTCTCATAAACCTCGATCATACCTGCATTTACAATCCCCATATCTAAACCATGATTAATTGCATGAAATAAGAAAGCAGAATGCATAGCTTCACGAACAATATCATTTCCTCTAAAAGAAAATGAAACATTACTAACCCCCCCACTTACTTTAGCATATGGCAGATTATCTTTTATCCACTTTGTAGACTTAAAAAAATCAACAGCATAGTTATTATGCTCCTTAATACCTGTAGCTATTGTCAATATATTAGGATCAAAAATAATATCCTCTGGCGGAAAAGAAATTTCATCAACTAATATTCGATAAGCTCTTTCACATATCCTTATTTTATCTTTATAATCTACTGCCTGTCCTTCTTCATCAAAAGCCATAACCACAACTGATGCTCCATATTTCATAATAGTTCTAGCTTGTTTTTTAAAAATTTCTTCTCCATTTTTTAATGAAATTGAATTCACAATACCTTTACCTTGTATGCATTTTAAACCTGCTTCAATAATCTCCCATTTCGAAGAATCAATCATTATAGGAATTCGGGATATATCTGGTTCAGAAGCTATCAGATTTAAAAAATTAACCATACTTTCTTTTCCATCAATTAAACCATCATCCATATTGATATCTATAACCTGTGCACCTCCCTTAACCTGATCAAGAGCTATATCTAAAGCAGCTTCAAAATTACCTTCCTTTATTAATCTTCGGAATTTTAATGACCCCATTACATTAGTCCTTTCTCCTATATTAACAAAGTTACTTTCCTTTGAAATAGTAACAGATTCTAAACCACTAAGTCGCATATCCTTATCAATTATCGGAATCTTCCTAGGGGAATATTTTTTAGCAATTTTTGAAAACTCTGCAATATGATCAGGAGTTGTTCCACAACAACCACCAACAATATTAACAAATGAGTTTTTCATAAAATCCTCCAGTTGTAATCCCATGTCTTCTGGTTTTTCATCATACTCACCCATCTCATTTGGTAATCCTGCATTTGGGTAAGCACTAATAAAGAAAGGTGCTTTTTTAGATAACTCTTTAATATACGGTCTCATTGCTTTTGATCCTAAAGCACAATTTAAGCCTATACTCAAAAGAGGAATGTGTGAAATAGAATTTAGGAATGCTTCAGTAGTTTGTCCAGATAATGTCCTACCGCTCTCATCTGTTATTGTACCTGAAACCATAATAGGAACTCTAATATTCCTATCTATAAATATATCTTCTATTGCAAATAAAGATGCTTTACAATTAAGAGTATCAAATACTGTCTCAATTAACAATAAATCCACTCCTCCATCAAGCAATCCATTAATCTGCTCTTTATATGCATATTTCAAGTCATCAAATGTTATTTGTCTTGAACCAGGACTCTCAACATCCGATGATATTGAAGCTGTTCTATTTGTTGGTCCAATAGCGCCAGCTACAAATCTTGGCTTCTCAATAGTCGAAAATTTAGATGCAGCTTCCTTTGCTATTATAGCTGACTGATAATTGATATCATATACTATAGATTGTAGATTATAATCAGCTTGTGAAATAGCATTACTACTAAAAGTATTTGTTTCAATAATATCAGATCCAGCATCTAGATATTCTTGATGAATAGCCTTTATAATATCAGGTCTTGTGATTGATAGTATATCATTATTTCCTTTTAGATCACAATCAAGACTCTTAAATTCTTCCCCTCTATAATCCTCTTCTAAAAGATTATATCTTTGAATCATAGTTCCCATTGCTCCATCAAGAATTAAAATTCTTTTTTCTAGTAACTGTTCTATATTATTTCTCATAATTTTATAAAACTTAACAAAAAAGATTTCGGAAATTTTTGGATTTCTCTCATCTTCCTCCAATTTGGAGTGGGATTTGGCACCTAGTATTTTCAAGGTTGCCAAGACTTCACAGGGCCCATCCCTCCGTCTTTCTTGATAAGTTAACTGCAAATAAAAGTTATTTTTTTTTAGAATGCAAATTTGCAGCTTGATTATTTTTATTAAATTTGCCGCCTATTGTGGAAAGATTTGGCCTATTGCAACCACTAAAAAAAATGCTAAAAAAGTATTTGTCTTATAGCAATCTGCCAAAAACTTCTTTAAATTATTAAATAAAAAATAAAAAATATGTCATATTATTTCACATCAGAATCTGTTTCGGAAGGTCACCCAGACAAAGTAGCTGATCAAATATCTGATGCATTACTGGACAACTTTATAGCGCAAGATCCAAACTCAAAAGTAGCATGCGAAACACTAGTTACTACAGGTTTAACAGTTCTTAGTGGAGAAGTAAAAACAGAAGGCTATGTAGATGTACAAAAAGTTGCAAGAGAAGTTATTCGTAAAATTGGTTACACAAAATCAGAATATCAATTTGATGCTGATAGTTGCGGAGTTATTTCTGCTATTCATGAACAATCCTCAGACATTAGACAGGGAGTTACTGAAGGTGAAGGTTTGAACAAAGAACAAGGCGCTGGAGATCAAGGAATGATGTTTGGATATGCTACAAATGAAACAGAAAATTTAATACCACTAGCCTTGGATATATCACATAAAATATTGATTGAATTAGCTGATATTAGAAAGAAAGGAGTCGAAATGACATACTTACGCCCAGATTCAAAATCTCAAGTAACATTAGAATATAATGATGATCATACTCCAAAAAGAATTACTGATATTGTAGTTTCAACTCAACATGATGACTTTACAGATGAAAAATCAATGCAAGAACAAATTGAAAAGGATGTAGTAGAAATATTAATTCCAAGAATTAAATCACAATTATCTGACGAAAATTGCGCATTATTTGGCACAGAGAAATACCATGTGAATCCTACTGGTAAGTTTGTTATCGGAGGGCCCCATGGTGACACTGGTCTTACGGGAAGAAAAATAATTGTAGATACATATGGTGGAAAAGGAGCTCATGGAGGTGGTGCTTTTTCAGGAAAAGATCCGTCAAAAGTAGATCGTTCAGCTGCTTACGCAACTAGACATATTGCTAAAAATTTAGTAGCAGCAGGATTATGTGATCGTATATTAGTGCAAGTTTCATATGCTATTGGTGTAGCAGAACCTATGGGAATATTTGTTGATACCTATGGTAGTGTGAAAGTAAATATGACAGATGGAGAAATAGCTAAAACAATCCAAAAGATGTCTTGTTTTAATCTAAAACCAGCATCAATAATTAGTAGACTAAAACTAAAAAAACCTATATATTCAGAGACTGCTGCATATGGACACATGGGTAGAAAATCTGAAATAAAAAAATTAAGCTTTAATATTAATGGGGAAAAACAAGATATAGAAGTGGAAACATTTACTTGGGAAAAATTAGATTGTCAAGAAGATGTGAAATCTGCTTTTGGCCTATAAGCTGAGAAATATTACTTTTAAGGTCGCAATTATGCGGCCTTTTTTATTATCTAAATTATGAGAAAAAACTTATTGTTTCTTTTAATTATTTCAAACTTATCTCTGTTTGCGCAAGTAGAAATGAAATACAATGCAAATGCTGAGCATTTACCACATTGGGTACAATTGATGTATGCAGAGAATCCTGACGCTGGGGAAATAATTTCAGCTTACAGAAATTATTATAAAAACAATAAATTAGTAAAAAATAAGCATACTCAATACTACAAAAGATGGATACGTAATTTAAGTAGGATTAGTCATCCTATAACAAATAAACCCACATCAAAAAGTAGTAATCAATGGGAATGTTTGGGTCCATGGGATTTTGACAAGGATGCAGCTAGCAGAAGTTATGCTCCGGGTGCTGCACACGTTTATACAGTGGAACAATCTATAAGTAATCCAAATGTATTATATGCAGGATCTGCAACTGCTGGCGCTTGGAAAACAACAGATAAAGGAGCAAATTGGGAGCTCTTAACAAAAGATATTTATCTAGGAGGAGTATATGCTATTGAAATTGATTTTGCAGATGAAGATATTGCATATATAAGTGGAAATGGAGGGGTTTACAAAACTATTGATGGAGGTATAAATTGGAATATCATTGGAGATACTTCTTTTACTAATTATACTCATTCTGTTAAAGATATAAAGTTAAAGCCTAATAATAATTTAGAATTGTTTGTATCCTCTAATGAAGGCCTGTTTAAATCTACTGATGGAGGGATCTATTTTAATCAAATTATGAGTGGAAATTTTATGGAAATTGAATTTCATCCAAATTCGGCCGACACAATGTATTTTATAAAACAAGCTGGAGACAGTACTCTTTTTTACAGATCAGATGATGGAGGTAATACATTAATTAATTATACAAATGGATGGCCTAACCCTTCAAGTGGCGATGAACAAAAAAGAACAGAGATAGCTGTATCTCCTGCTGCCCCTAATAAAATAGTAGCTCTTGCAACAGGAAGTGCAAATGGAGGTAGTGGTTTGTATGGTATTTATATTAGTTATGATAAAGGAGAGAACTGGATTTTTCAGTGTTGCGGACCACATCCAGCTGGAGCTCCAGATACAAATAATATTAATATGATGGGCTGGCAACCAGACGGTTCGGATGATGGAGGCCAATATTATTATGATTTGGCACTAGCAGTTAATCCAAATAATGCAGACATTATACATGTTGGAGGTGTAAATCATTGGATATCATTTGATAATGGAGTTACATTTACCTGTCCAGCAAAATGGAGTGAGCCACACAAAAAAGGATATGTTCATGCTGATATCCATGACATCAATTATTTTGGAAATGATTTATGGTTTGCTTGTGATGGAGGGATATTTTTTTCTGATAATGCTGGAGATAGTATTTACAAAAAACAATATGGTATTGCTGGAACTGACTTTTGGGGATTTGGAGTTGGGTTTAAAGATGGAGATGTAATGCTTGGAGGAACTTATCATAACGGAACATTATTGAAAGATAACAACACCTACATAAACGATTGGATTTGTACACAGGGAGGTGATAACTATAGAGGATATGTGAATTTCGGAAATCCGAGGCAAGTATATCATGATGGAGGTGGTAAACTACTTTCTGGAGATAGAACAATTCCAATAGAATCTTTCACTTTAGAAAAAAAACCTAATGCTTCATATATTATTGGAGAATCTTCTCAATTAGAGTTTAATCCAAGATGTCATAATTGGGTGTATTCTGGAAATGACACTATTCTTTGGCTATCAAAAAATAATGGAAAGAATTTTGAGGCTATTCATCATTTTAATGAGAAAGTTACTTCTGTTGAAGTAGCTTGGAGTAATCCAAATGTCATCTATGTTGCAACTTGGGGAAGTTGGTGGGGAAATAAAAAGATCTATAGAACAGCAAATGCAGGGAAAACTTGGACTGATATAACACCAAGTTCTACTATGCAAAATGGAAGTTTGTGGCGACCTTTTGATATAACTATAAGTAGTAATAATGAGAATACTTTGTGGATTGCAAGATGTACCCAAAGTGGAAATTACTCATTTATTGATGGTTATAAAGTTTTTAAATCAGTAGATGGTGGGCAGAATTGGATTAATTTAAGCACACCAACATTAGATGGATATAAACCTACTAATATCGAACACCAAAGAGGAAGTAATGGTGGAGTTTATTTAGGAACCAGAAAAACGGTCTTTTACCGCAATGATAGCATGCCTGATTGGATTATATATGATAATAATTTACCAAAGAGAACTTTATCTACTCAATTAATACCTCAATACAGAGAAGGTTTATTAATAAATGGCACCAACAGGAGTGTATATGAAATTGATTTTTATGAAAATACACCTCCTTCAGCACAGATTGCTGCAGACAGGTTAACAATCAGTTGCCTAAACGATACAGTTAAATTTGTAGACCACTCAGCAGTACGACATAATAGTGCTAGCTGGCAATGGACATTCCCTGGAGGAAATCCAAGTTCTAGTACTTTGGAAGATCCAGTCGTAGTATATTCAACTCCAGGAAGTTATGATGTTAGTTTACAAGTAACCGATGCTTTTGGTTCTTCCACACAAAATCTTACTGAATTTATAACTTATACAGATTCTGTTTCGCCAATTACAAATTCCAGTTCTTATGATCAAGATTTTGAAAGTGGTAGCTATCCACCAATAGGATGGGTAAGGCCAGATTGGTCATTTGGCTGGGACATTATTGAACTAGATACTGGTATTAATTGTAATCCTACTAAAGCTGTTTATGTAAATCATTACTGGATTAACAAGAAAGGTGAAGAGGTTTATTTAATTTCTAATAAAGTAAAATTAGGTGGGGGCTCAAGTGCACAGAATTATTTAACTTATGATTATGCTTATTGTGGGTTAAATCCTCCTGCTTCTTGGACTCATGGTTCTAATGATGGATTTAGGATTGATATTTCAACCAATTGTGGACTTACATGGGACTCTATTTATGGTGCAAGTGGAACTAACTTACAAACTACTGGAACTATAAATAGTCCATGGTACCCTACATGTGGGAGTTGGGTAAGTGACAGTTTAAATTTAACTACTTTGGGTTACAATGGAGATACAATTATGGTACGTTTTGTAGCAATTAATGATTATGGAAATCGATTTTTCATGGATAATATAAACATTAACGGACAAAATATTTTGCAAGTTCAAGAATCAGAAGATACTTTCCATGCTTCTATTTATCCAAATCCAACAAAAGGAATATTTAGTATCCGAACTGATGCGGATAATTTAGATATCTCCATTTACACTACACTAGGAAAACTAGTTCTAGATGATGAAATTATTAATGGTTTGAGGCAAATTGATTTAAGAAAACAAAGTAAAGGAATCTATTTTGTAAAACTAAAAAGTGGAAATAAAACTGAACAAAGAAAACTAATTATCCAATAGTCTAATCTATACTTATTACATTCCATGTCCGAAAAGCATTAAGTCAAGTTTGAAGAAAATAGTTGTTATTTCTTCCTAAAATATATTTGAACAGGAACTCCGGAGAGATCAAAATTTTCTCTCAATTTATTTTCAATAAAGCGTTTATAAGGGTCTTTTATGTATTGTGGCAGATTAGCAAAAAAAGCAAAAGTAGGAGTAGCAACTGGCAACTGTGTACAATATTTGATCCTGATATATTTGCCTTTTAGTGCAGGCGGTGGATTCTTTTCAATAAAAGGTAGCATTATATCATTTAGTTTGGAAGTAGAAATTTTTTGACCTCTATTTTTGTAAACCTCAATGGCTGTTTCCAAACCTTTCAATAATCTCTGTTTGTTTAATGCTGAAACAAATAAAATAGGAACATCTGAAAAAGGTGCAATCTTTTCCTTAATCTGATCTTCAAACATTTTAGTGGTTTCTATATCTTTTTCTACCAGATCCCACTTATTGACTAATATTACAATCCCTTTCTTATTTCTATCAGCAATATGAAAAATTCTTTGGTCTTGTGATTCGAATCCTCTTTCTGCATCAATAATAAGTAAACAAACATCCGAATGTTCAATAGCGCGAACCGATCGCATTACAGAATAGAATTCTAAATTTTCATGAACATTCTTTTTTTTCCTAAGACCTGCAGTGTCTACAAGGATAAAATCAAATCCAAATTTTTTGTATCTTGTATTTAATGAATCTCTTGTAGTTCCTGCAATCTCGGTAACAATATTCTGATCTCTTCCAATTAATGAATTTATAAATGATGATTTTCCAACATTTGGTCTTCCTATAACTGCAAACTTGGGTATACCAACATCATTGTCTGAATTATCCTCTACAAAATATTTGATTAGCTCATCTAATAGATCTCCTGTTCCACTTCCACTAATAGAGGCTACTGGAATATAATCACCCATTCCTAAATTATAAAACTCTACTGCCTCATCTAAAAGTTTCTTATTATCAACCTTATTAACTACAAGAATCACTTTCTTATCTGTCTTCCTTAATAATTGAGCTACTGATTGATCAAGATCTGTTATTCCATCCTTTGCATCAACTAAAAATAATATAACATTGGCTTCATCTATAGCTAATTCTACTTGTTTTCTAATTTCCTTTTCAAAAATATCATCACTACCTTCTACATAACCACCTGTATCAATAACAGAAAATTCTTGCCCATTCCATTCAGATTTTCCATAATGTCTATCTCTTGTAACACCACTTGATTCATCAGTGATAGCCTGACGTGTTTGAGTAAGCCGATTAAAAATTGTCGACTTTCCTACATTAGGTCTTCCTACAATTGCAACTATATTATTCATATCCAAAAGATTTGAGATGTCTTTCACTATCTCTCCAGTTTTTCTTTACTTTAACTATTGTATCTAAAAAAATCTTGTTTTCAAAAAACTTTTCTAATTCCCTCCTTGCTTCAGTCCCTATTCTTTTTATACCTTCACCTTTATGTCCAATAATGATCCCTCTTTGACTCTCTCGCATCACAAAAATTACTGCTCTTATTCTAATTATACCAGCTTCCTCCTTAAACTCTTCGATCTCAACTTCTACAGAATATGGCACCTCCTTCCTATAATGCTTTAATATTTTCTCACGTATACTTTCAGAAACAAAGAAACGTTTAGGCTTATCAGTAATAGCATCCTTATCATAGAATGGTGGAGAAAATGGTAATATTTGTTTTACTCTCTCAATTACCTTGTCAATATTAAAATTATTAAGTGCAGAAATAGGTAGTATTTCAGCATTAGGAACCATTTCATTCCAATAATTAATCTCATCAGCAACTTGATTCTGTTCTTTAAGGTCGATCTTATTTATTAGAAGGAGTAATGGTATTTTTGTATTAATTATCTTTTTAAATAACTTCTTATCTTTCAGTATCTTCTCTCCAATCTCAACCATATATATCAAAACATCTGCATCCTGGAAAGCAGAAAAAACCGAACTCATCATTGATTCTTGCAACTTATAAACTGGCTTAATAATACCCGGTGTATCTGAAAAAACTATCTGATAGTCTGTTTCATTATATATCCCTATAATACGATGTCGAGTAGTTTGTGCTTTATTCGTTATAATAGATATCTTCTCTCCTACAATAGCATTCATTAAAGTCGACTTTCCAACATTAGGATTACCTATGATATTTACAAAACCTGATTTGTGATTCATTATGCAAAGAAACGAAAAAAGGACCAACCCAATAGGTAGCCCTTTATTATAATTTTAGTAACTTTTAGAACTTTTGCGAGGCTCCAAACATTGGTATAATACCATCCGAATCTGGAGATAGCAATAATTGAAAATCAAATGCTTTTGCACCTGCACCATTTCTGGCTGTCACTCTATTTAACTTTCTAAAATATCTAATACCAGGTCCACCTAAAATATTTCCTTCAGATATACTAAATATCCAAGCTTCTGCAATAAAAGAAAATCTACGAGCTGCCCTTAAGGTAGCTCCAAAATTTAGTGTCAGATTATTCCCGTCACTCCATGTATCTGATGTATTATAACCAGCACCAAAAGTAAAATTTGATTCTTTTGATCCAAGAGTCATTACAGTATAAGGTAGACTGACCAATGTACGATCTTCTCCTGGCCAGAATAAGTTACCAATCCAGAAATATCCAGTAGCCATATTTACATTCTTAGCCACATTATACGCATACTTCATATTCAATGTAGCAGGCATACCCAAAAAAGAAGTTCCACCACCAATTGATAACTCATCTGTAACTCCCCATTGAAACTGCCAAAGGAGATAGTATACATTATTAAAATAACCTTCTCCTTCTTTTAATCCATAAGCAGTAGGTGAAAAAAAGTATCTTGTATCATGAAGATTAGGAAACCAATATTCTCCATCTCTTAAATTATCAGTTGTAACTTGGTGTGTTTGTGCAATCATAACTTTAGGAATATATACTTCTTCTCCATTATCATCATTGATATAAATATTTCCACTTTCAGTCTTGACAAAAGTGCCTATGATTGTAGTACCATCACGAAACTCATATATATATTTCTTACCTATCTCATTTGTTTGAGAGAAAATAGTACTTAAGCATATAAGTAACATTATACTTATTAAAGTTATCTTTTTCATTTTTTTATATTTTTAAATTATGTTGACAAAAATAATACATCAAAATTTATTTATTATGCTAAGCATAGTTTAACTAATTTCCTGATAAAAAATATTCTTTCTTATCATCAAATTCCTGAACTGCATTTTCCCATATCGAAACTATTTCCTTTAATTTATGTTGACTATTTTCATAATTACTAAAAAAATCTTTCTCTTTAGATAATTTTTGGAATTGTTCAGGTATTGCAAGCTTCTTTTCTAATGCTTTTATTTCTTCTTCTAATTTACCTATTTTATTTTCTAATTTACTTATAAAATTTCTTAATTTCCGTTCTTCTCTACGTATCTCTTTCTTCCTGTTATATGACAACTTTGATTTTTTCTTTTTTTTCTTATCCTTTATTATAGCCGGATTTTCTAATTCTTTAAAGTCTTTTAAATCTCTCTCTTGTAGGAAAGTGTTAATATCACCTATATATTCTTTAATACCCATTTCTCGAAACTCATATACTTTATCTGTGAGTCCATCTAAAAAATCCCTATCATGTGATACTAATATTAAAGTACCATCATATGATTCTAATGCTCTTCTTAAAATATCTTTAGAAATCATGTCTAAATGATTAGTAGGTTCATCCATTATAAGTAAATTAATAGGTTCAAGGAGTAATCTACATAAAGCAACCCTTGCTCTTTCACCACCTGAAAGAACCTTTATTTTCTTATCAACATCGTCATTTGAAAAAAGGAATGAACCAAGAATATCTCTTACTTTTGAACTTGTATTAATATCTGCTGAATCTTGGATAAACTGCAGAATACTTTTATCCTCGTCTAAAAAATCAGATTGATTCTGAGCGTAATATCCTAAATTAATATTATGTCCTAATTTCACAGTACCTTCATAGTCAATCGACGAAACAATAATTTTTGCTAAAGTTGTTTTTCCTTCACCATTCTTTCCTACAAAGGCTATCTTTTCTCCATTAGCAACTTCAAGATTAATATCTTTAAGAATCTGTAAGTCATTATAACACTTAGAAACATCCTTTACTCTCAAACTTACTTTTCCTGAATTTGGTGCTGGTGAAAATTGAAAGTTCATTTTTGCTGTATCTTCTTGTTCTACTTCAATCCTATCAAGCTTCTCTAACTTTCTTATGAGATTCTGTGCAAAAGCTGCTTTATTTTTTTTAGCCCTAAACTTGTTAATTAACACTTTAGTTTCCTCAATATATTTATCTTGATTTTTCTTTGCTTGCTTTTGTTTCTTAATTCTATCTTCTCTTAAAAAAATATACTTACTGTAAGTAGATTTATAATCATTTAATTTCCTAAAAGATATCTCTACAGTTCTATTTGTTACATTATCTAAAAACTTTCTATCATGAGATACAAGAATTATAGCTCCATTATACTTCTTTAACCAATCTTCAAGCCAAATAATTGATTCTATATCAAGATGATTAGTAGGTTCATCTAATAAAATTATATCTGGATTCTTCAAAAGTATTTTTGCAAGTTCAATACGCATTCTCCATCCACCACTAAATTCATTTGTTTGTCGTTTAAAATCAGATTGTAAAAAACCTAAACCTAAAAGAACCTGATTAATTTTAACTTCTATATCTTCACCTCCATTCATTAAAAGCTCTTCCTGTTTATCATATAATCTGCTGATCATCTGCATATATGAGTCTGTTTCGTAATCCTTACGATCTGCTAGCTCATTATTAAGATCATCTATTTCCTTCTTAATTTGATTTACTTCATTAAATGCTTTTTTTGTTTCATCTAAAACTGTACAGCCATCATAAAAATCTATATCTTGTGTTAAGTATCCAATTGTCAATCCTTTGGGAAATGAAATCTTTCCTGAGTTTGGAGTTAAATTATTTGATAATAAATTTAAGAGAGTAGACTTACCTGCTCCATTTTTCCCAACAAGACCAATCTTATCTCCTTTGTTAACTGTTAATGATATATCTTGGAAAATATCTTGTCCTCCAAAATATAATGATATATTATTAATAGAAATCATAGAAACAAAAATACATTTTTAACAATAGAAAAATAAAATTAAGATAATATTGACAACTAAACTATATGCACTATATTTGCACTCATAATAACGCGGGGTGGAGCAGTTGGTAGCTCGTTGGGCTCATAACCCAAAGGTCGCAGGTTCGAGTCCTGTCCCCGCTACAAAGTAAAAGACCCCTTAATTGGGGTCTTTTTTATTAATTCTATATTGCTATTTCTTTTTAATGTGTCAATATTTGTTTCAT
>MDSW01011740.1_pt1 | contig 12928 bp, 16 predicted proteins | sample 811171 | NCBI WGS metagenome assembly MDSW01 (sample SAMN05326641, study PRJNA326480) | marine metagenome | isolation source: seawater | place: Atlantic Ocean: North West | collected 2012 | reverse complement strand
TAACTGTTCCAGCTGGCAGTAAATTAAATGCAGCATCTGTAGGGGCAAATAATGTTAATGAACCAGGATCTGAAAGAAAACCAGCTAATCCACACGCATCTATTGCTACCTTTAAAGTAGTATGGTCTGGAGAATTTGATACAATATCATAAATAGAATTTGTATTTACAATTATACTGCCAATCATTCCATTAACAGCATGATTACCTATAGAACAGTCATAATTATATGTACCTGGAACAGTAAATATATGAGTATAAATGAGTGCGCCAGTAACATTAGTCGCACTAGATTGAAAACTGACAGGATTATTAAAACTAGATCCTGTCAAAGTGTTAATGTCCGCATTAACATCATGAAGTCCACCATCATTAATCCACTCTACAGTATCACCAACATTAATAGTGTGAGATGCAGGAGAAAAATAATACGAACCAGCGTTAATTGTATGGATTGCTGCTTTTAGCCCACTAGCTAAAGTGCATATTAAAAAGAACAGAAGTAAATTTTTTGTTTTCATAATTTTAATTTTATTTAGTTAATTTAGGAGTTAATAATATACTTACCATCTGGGTAAATTTCTAGCCATCTACTTAATTGCTCTTTGTTTTTAAGCGTGACAACTAGATTATTTGCTTTAAAAATAATTTTCGGAACACTTTTTTTAATCATTTTAATTTTGTCCAAAGCTTTTTTTATATGTTTTTTTCTTTTATATTTTTTTCTTTCCATTTTATATATTTTTTTTTACCAAACTTTATGCAAAAATATAAAATAATTTAACAAAACAATAAATATATAATTTTTTTTAAAAAAAATTATGCAATATAAATTTTTTAATAAATTTGCAAAGTGAAGAAACCAGATAACATAGTATTCAATTCATTAACCAATGAATACGACGCTTACAAAAAGGAATATCCTACGAGCTTCAACTCAAAAAATTTCTCTGCACAAATATTATCAAAGATAGAATTAGAATCACAACCATATTTCAAGAAAAAATTACTGGAAATAAAAGCACAATACGATCTTCTAACAACAGAGATTGAATGGAACCAACTAATATATAAGTCAGAATACAATTTTAAACCTATAATTGGAGAAACTTATTATTTATATAAAAATGATAAAAATAACTTTCTAAGCATAATCCATCCTAATGAGTGGGACTTAAAATGTATTGGTGAATTTAAATTAGGATCTAATAGTGTTTGGGAAAAAGTATAATCAATAAGAGAGCCTCAGCTTACTTGCTTTTATGCTGGTAAGTTGCTTCCATAACCATCTTCACAGTATTATTGAGAGACACAAAGTGCCCATCATCTCTATCGAGGAATATATATGGAGCCATGATAAATAACAGCCAAATATCCTTACTGAACTTATTTTCTATAATTTCTGATGTAATATCATTTATCTTTTCTTGCAATAAACCAAACACAAAGCTTTCATGATTTATCTCATTACTATTAACCACCCAAATCAAGCCAATCTTTTGTAATGCTACAAACATGACATCTCTATAAAAGTCAATTAAACCCAACTCAACAAATCCCTTATAAATAGTCGCATCAAATATATCTCTATTATTTAGCACTGCCGATGTAAGTATTCTAGCCAGATATATATTATTATTAATCTCTTTTGAATGAAACTTACTGTCTACTAATGCGCTTATCTCAGAAAATGTCTTTTGAGCAATTAATGATATTCTGAAACCAGAAGATATAAGTGCAGATGTATTAATAGCACAAAGCAATTGATCAGTACTATATTGCCTAATATTTGTTGCAGTCCGCTTGGCAACTAAAAAACCATATCTATCCTCCCAAGATCTTAATGTGATTTTATTAATACCACTTATATTAGATAATTCCTTTATACTGTAATTCATTCTACAAAAATATAACTTTTTAATAAAATAACTATACGTAGTTTTATTTTTTATATTAGCATAGTCTTTTTAATTTAACTCTATGCAATATAAATAAGAAACATCAAGAATCTTAAACAACATAAAGCTGTATTGAACTTAAGCAATAATCTGAAAAAAGCTCAAAACTGGCAGCAAGAGTTACACCAAAAAGAATCCACTGAACAAGAGGTTTTATTTATTCAAGAATTATTCTCTTCTCCACCGTCCCATCATCATAGACATAGAAGATCAGTTGATTTTTTAACTGCTCACCTTCTCTACCTAAAACATCAAAAATCCTAACGACTTTAGTCTGTGTAACTTCTTCTACAGTCTCACTTATACTAGCTAGTTTCCAAACCCTAATATAATCAACATAAGCACTGGTTAAATATCCAATAGGTTGACTTGTAAAATAATTTCCTGACAAACCAAAGCTTGCTCCATCTGAAAGAAAAATATATTCATTATTTTGTGGGATCCACATTGTATTAGCATAAACAACTTTAAGATTATTATCATAATATATTTTGATAGAATCTGCAGTCCAATAAAAACCCCATATATGAAAGTTATTATGAATTCCAGGCGTGTTATACTGCCTAGTATCTGCCTGATGATTTGCTCCATAACCATCAATATGTATTACTGATTTTGTGTAATCTCCCAACCATGCTGATTCAAAAACATCAATTTCTGCCCCATCATTACCAGTTCCATCAACCTGAGACATTCCATCCCCCTGAAACCAGAAAGCAGTATGAGTGCCTTTAGCAGCCTCTGCAATTTTCATTCGAACCTCAAAATAACCATATGTTGTTTCAAACTTATCATTAGAATTAACCGCTCCACAATACATAGTATTTGTATCTTCTTTTATTACATCTAAAACAAGATATCCAGAATTCAATGAAACATTTTCTTCTTTCCACCACCAGTCGTCAATACCTAAATCTGGTCTAGGAGCCCTGCTTGATGCACTTACTAATTTACTCCACTTATTTAAATTCAAACTGTCTTGATTAAACTCATCTGAAAAATGAAGGATCCAATCTGAATTAATTTGAGAATTAAAAGGGAGAGTGTTTGGAGGAGTATCTGCGTCAATAAACTGAGCTTTCATAAATAAAGAAAGCCCAGAAAAAAGAACAACGAGTAAAGAATTCTTCATAATTAATATCTTTTCATAACGCAAACCTACTCAATAATTTTTTAAAGCAGCTTGAAATAAGGGGGAAGAGGCTTACTAAAGATAAGCCTACTTAGTCACATGAATATTTAATTAAAAACCCTGCCGAGATCTTGCAAAGATATTCACAAAATAACTATTTAAATTGATTCTAAATAAATATCTTTGCAGCATGAAAATTGGATTAATATACGGGTCAGACACTGGAGCCACAGAAGAAGTGTCACTACAAATTAAAGAAGCATTTAATAATTATGATATTGAGATGCATAATGTTGGCAATGTAAATGAAGAAATAATTTTAAGTTATGATTTTCTTATTTTTGGCTTATCTACATGGTATGACGGAGACCTCCAAAGTGACTGGGAAATTTATTTTGATGATTTTAAAAAAATAGATTTTAGCGATAAATTAATCGCAATTTTTGGTTTAGGTGACCAATGGGGATACGACTCCTACTTTGTTGATGGAATAGGAATAATTGCTAGAGAAATTATAAAAAATAATGGCAAAATTATTGGTGACTGGCCAACAAAAGGCTATGAATTTGAAGAATCTAAAGCTTTAAAAGATGAAACAACATTCTTTGGGTTAGCTTTGGACGAAGACAATCAATATGATAAAACAGAAAGTAGAATAGAAATATGGACCAATCAAATTATTGAATATTTAGAGAAAAATTTGAAATAATTACCATTAGGTAACCTGAAAATTAACCTCAAAAATTGTCAGTCCTTTTATTTATTCAACAATTAGTATTTTCTCGATTTTTCCATCATCATAAATATCAAAAAATAACTTGTTTGATGACGATTGTATTTCTTGCCCTAAGACATTAATAGTCTTTAATATTAGAACCAAGAGGTCCGCCAGAAAAAGAAAGTTAATACAGTGCATAATTTTTTGGATTTTTATAAAAGAACAAATGAGATTATTTAAAAACATCACTATTTATATAATGAGCCTATTATATATAACTGTAGGAGTCAAACATTTTATAAGTCCAGATTTCTTTTTAACAATTGTTCCTCCAATTATAAAATGGAAAGAAGAGGCTGTTCTATTAAGCGGATTTATTGAAGTGATACTTGGAATATTATTATTATTTAATCAGACTAGAAAATTAGCTTCATGGGGAATTATACTACTTTTAATCGCTGTCTTTCCTTCAAACATATATTTATATCTCTCAGAAATTCCTAGAGAAACACTTAACATATCTAAAAGTCAAGCATTATTCAGAATACCCTTCCAAATTCCATTAATGATTATCTCATACTGGCATTCAAAAGAAATTCATTCAAAGCAATTCTCAATAATATGCAGCGGATTGTTTACAGCAACAATTATATACTTTATAACAATCTAAATCAGTAAAAAAATAAACATGCTAATTTGAGTAGTTTTTTCTTTTTTTATTTTAAATTTCTATATGAAACAAAAAGATTAATCCAAATTAATCTTGACAAAGAATAAACAACTGGAAATAAAAAAATTAATATCAATGATATTATAGATATTTGAATAAATACATCTATCTCTTTATTAAAAGTATTAATAATTAACCAGACGAATATTGACACAAAAACTGTAATCGCATAACTTACATACATTGCTCCATACCAAAAACCTGGCTCTATCTCATATTTAAGATTACAATTTTTACAGGAACCTATATCCCCTCCATTACTTATAAACAAATTTTTGTAAGGATTCCTCTCAGGCCAGAAATATCCAATATGACATCTAGGGCAATAATTATAAATAATGCTGTATAGCTTGTTACCCTTATTAAGTAATCTAGACATAATACAAAAATAATTAATGTTTCCAAAAAAATCTACTCAATTTAGGAGGTTTTTATTATTCAAGAATTATGTTGATAGTCTTTTAATGCATCTATCAATCTGTAAATATCTCCTTTATTATTGTATGCCTGTATAGAAACTCTAAATAAGGTCTTATCATTCCAATTCCAAAATGGTATTTGTATATTATATCTATTATAAAACTCAAGCTGATTTTGTAATGGATCTGAAAATGGAAACTCAATACTACTCATTTGAGCCAGAAACATACTATTACATATTGGCTTGATATCAAACTCTCCTAAGATGGTATCTCTTGCCCAAATATTAAGTTCATGACACTGTTTAGTTATGTTATCCCAATTATTTTTATTTAAGAAATCAATTGTATCAGGAACTGTAAGATAAGCCGACATGTCATATGTTCCTTGCCATTGAAGGTAATCTAAGAATTGAGAATGACTAGGAATCTCTGCTTCGTATCCCCAACTAATTACAAGAGGCTCTATTTTATTCTGAAAATCCTTGCTCACATATAAAAATGCTACTCCTTTTGGAGAACACATCCATTTATGACATGCGCCACTATAAAAATCAGGATTAATATCAGATATATCAAGATCTAATTGAGCGGGAGCATGTGCCCCATCAATAATTGTGATTATATTCTTTTCTCTTGCAATATCACAGATTTCTTTTACAGGAAAAACCAAAGCTGTAGGGCTAGTAATATGACTTAAAAATATAACCTTTGTTCTTTCTGATATTCCTTTCTTAAACTCATGAATAAAATGATCTTTTGATAATAATGGCAGTGGAATGTTTTGATTAATATAAACTGAACCTGTTTTGTTACATAAAAATCTCCAAGCTCTATCCATTGCTCCATATTCATGACTTGTTGTTAGAATTTCATCTCCCTCTTCTAAATCTAAACTTCTTAAAACAGTGTTTAATGCAGTAGAAGGATTTGGAAAAAAAACAATATCATCTTTATAACATCCTACATATGAAGATAAAGCTTCTCTAGATTTCTCTAGATATCCAAAAACATCAAAAGCTAAATGTTTTACAGGCTCTCTTTCTAATAATTCTTGCCACTTTACTAAAGAATCAAAAATCACTCTAGGACAAGCTCCAAATGACCCATGATTTAGATGAGTAACATTAGAGTCTAACATAAATAAAGATTTAATACTCTCACTACCTAATTCCATATTTTTAAATTCAGCATTTTTTCATACAACAAACTTACTTAATAATTCTGTAAAAAAAGTTCAAAATAAAAAATGAGAGGCCTCTCGACAATAAACCTACTCAATTAAATAGGTTTTTACTTTTGTATTCTAATGTAAAAACTCTGACTTAAAATAAATTGGAAGATGATCAGAGAAGCCTCCGTACCAGGTATTACCTCCAAACGATCTATTAGGATACATTCCCCCATTTTTATTTGTGTAGAGCATAAAACCTTTTTTGAATGCCCCAGCAGATAATAATTTAACATTTTGGGCTTTAAAATTCTTAGAAAGAATTATCTGATCTAGCCAATCCCAATTTCCCTTATAATTATAAGAACCTTCTCCAGAGACTAAATCAGAAGACATCAGGTTTATAAATTGATTATTTAATAGTAACTCTGATATACTCTCATCAGATGGATAGTCATTAAAATCTCCTAGTATAATAGTATACTCATCTTCAGAGATATTTAAATTAATATAATTTTTTAATACTTGAGACACAAATACTCTTTTATGATTTGATTTGACTTGACCACCCCATCTAGAAGGCCAATGATTTACAAAAACATTAATTATTTTATTCTTTAGCCTTAGCTTCACATAAACAATATCTCTGGTAGGTCTATTAAGTGCAGGGTTCTCAATTACTATAAAATCTGTTTCTACTAGTTCAAATTTACTGTTAAATAATAATGCACAATCAATTCCTCTACCATCAGGGCTATCTTGATGAACTATGGAGAAATCTTGATGATTAAAGCTTGGAGTATTTAAAAGATCCTCTACCACTAATCTATTTTCAACCTCACATAAACCAATAATATCTGGCATATTATTGTTATTTTCATTTCTTGCAAGACTAGCAAACACTTTTTCTAATTGCCGCAACTTATAGTTATATCTATAAGTGTTCCATTTTTTTTTGCTCTCTGGCAGAAATTCACTGTCATTGGTTGTAGGACTATCAATTGTATCAAATAGATTCTCTACATTATAAAACATCACAAAAAATGCTTCATTAGCAACATTAGCATCTTTAGTTTGTGAAAAGATTAACAGCGGAGAAAATATAATTACAATCATTTTTTTCATATTCAAAAATAATCAATAATTATAAAAAAAGTTCAAAATAAAAAATAATAGAGCTGCAAAAATATAACCCAACTTATAAGTGATTTTTATTTAATTAAATGGATTCGTAGCCCAAATATTAAGTTCATTAACAAAGCCTCTATCATCCATCTCAATAGTAGAGATTATTGAGTGAGATATTTCCTTAGAAGTTAACTTGTTCTCTACATCTTTTCTCTCTACTCTTTTAGAGCTCCCAAATGCAGTTGTAACTTCACTAGGGTTGATTTGGCAAACTCTAATATTATGAGTCCGTAACTCAGCTTGCCAGCACTGAGTTAAGCATCTAACAGCAAATTTTGAAGATGAGTAGATACTTCCGTTTTTATACCCTTTTAAACTTGCTGTAGAGCCAATATTAATAATTGTACCATAAGATTCTTTGATCATAAAAGGTACAATCTCTTTAGTAAACAATGCAAGGCCAAAAACATTTACATTAAACACTTCTAAAAAATCTTGTATATTTAATTTATCAATAGGTTTTCTAACCCCAATGCCCGCATTATTTATTAGAACATCTACCCTGCCATCTAAAATATCGATGCATCTTTTTGCATTCTCAAACATATTTATATGGTCAGAAATATCAAATGCAATAATTTTAGATTGAGTATAGCTTTTAGCCTCAAGCAATCTATCTTCTGATCTTCCAGTAATCAATACATTAGCTCCTTTTTTAACTAGTTCTCGTGCCGTTTCCTTTCCAATTCCAAGACTACCTCCAGTTATTATAATATTTTTTCCTTTTACATTCATTTTTTAAGTATTAAAGCTACAAACTTACTTAATAATTTTATAAAAAAGCTCGAAATAATAACTCAGAGATCTACAAAAAACCCGCCTAATTTGAGCAAGGTTTCATATATTAGCATCATAAATAATTTAAATAAAAAAGATGGCCCCTATTTTTATACATTATTTTTTACATTTTTTCTTACCCCTATTATTTGCATTTTTATTTTTCAAAAAAGACTGGAAAAGAGTATACTTTATTATGCTCTTAACTATGCTAGTTGATTTAGACCATTTACTTGCAAATCCAATTTATCAAGCAGATAGATGTAGCATCAACTTTCATCCCCTACATTCATATTATGCTATAGCTATATATATTCTAATGGTCTTTTTACGAAAACCCTTCAATATAATTGGACTTGGACTGTTATTACATATGCTAACAGATTTTACTGACTGTTTAATGCAAAACTAAAAAAGCTCAAAATTAGGACCACTAGGCAAACAAAAGAAACCCACTCATTTAATCCGATTTTTATTATTTTAGCCTAATTGCAAATACATAAGAATTTAAATTTGACGGAATTTAAGAAACATATAGAAACGAATAAAAAAGCTTGGAATAAGAGGACACCTATTCATATAAAATCTAATTTTTATAATAATGATGCATTTTTAAAAGGTAAGAATTCATTAAAATTAATTGAAACTAATGCTATCGGAAATGTAACCGACAAATCATTACTTCATCTACAATGCCATTTTGGTCAAGATAGTATCTCATTTGCAAGAATGGGAGCTAAAGTAACCGCAGTAGATTTTTCAGATATCGCAATAAAACAAGCTGAAAAATTAGCAAAAATAATGAATACAGATGTTACCTTTATAGAAAGTAATATTTTAGCTTTAAAACTTCAAAAAGAGTTTGATATAGTTTTCAGCTCTTACGGGGTACTTGGATGGCTTCCTGATTTAGACATGTGGGCTAATACTATTTCTACTCATCTAAAAAAAGGAGGTCTTTTTCTATTAACTGAATTTCATCCTTTCTTCGAGCTTATAAAAGATCATGGGCACAACTATTTCTATGATCCTAATCCAGATATTGAGATTCAAAAGGGCACTTACACTGATGGAGGCTCAAAATTATTAACGGAAACATGTTGGTGGAACCATTCACTAACAAATATATTTTCTGCACTAGAATCTAACGGATTAAAACTCACACATTTTGAAGAATTTGATTATAGTCCATTCTTATTAGATGGCATGATTAAGAAAGAAGAAGGAAAATATGTTTTAAAAACAAGAAAAAAGAACAGCACTCCTTATGTTTTTACTCTAAAAGCTACAAAGAAATAAACTAATTCTAAAAGATAAATAAAGCTGCAAATATGAATAGGTTTATTTATTCTTGATAATTATTGAGTTATCTTAATTTCATTCTATTTCTTGCAATAAAATCATATATATAATTTAAAAATGATGTAGGAAAAATATTAAATATATAAAATAAATTATATGGGAAACTCATCATCCTAAAGACCTTTAGCACCGCAATAGCTTTTATATAAATGCTACCCTTATCATCAAGATAGATTACAGAATTGACATTCTGTAAAGCATGAAAATCTATTAACTCCTTTGTTTTCTGGGATTTTAAAGGAATATATGTGATAACCGATCTGTCAACTAATGGATTTAAGATACTTACAATATTACAACAGAAATTACATTCATCATCATATATTAAATATCTCATTATTAATTGTCCTATTCTCCTCTTCCATCTGAGCAACAAGCCGCCTCACACCCTTTATGTAAGTCAGCCTTCTTTGAAGCAGATGCTTTAGTAGTAGAATAGTTGTTTTTTTGATCAAATTTGAAGCCCTTCTTTTTTATACTTTTTATTTTCTCAAAGTCTACTCCTTGATTTAATTTAACACTTTCCGTATTAGAATTACAGCCAATAAACGCTGCAATAATGATTATTAGTAATAATAACTTTTTCATATTTTATTTTTTTATAAATGATTTAATACCTCCAAATACTTTTGATAAGTTGGTTTGTCAACTTTATTATTTTCCCACAATTCTAGCACAATTAATTTGTTTCTAGCAATAATAGATTCTTCTATCTCTAAACGAAAATTTCTATATGAATGATAATCAGTAGCAGCACATGAATTCCAAAAATTTTGCACGTAGGATACAGGATTAAAGAAATAGCTAAACTTAATAAGATTATTTTTCTCTTCATTCTGAATTTCTATTTCATTTGCAGCATCAATATTCATTTGATTAATAATTGTACTTATACTTCTTCTAATTAGCTGATTATCTAAGGCTTGTTCTTGAGCTTTTCTTGTTTGAACTAATTCAGGGTGTATTTCCATTAAAATATCATATAAATCAATATTATCTAATTTAAACACTTCATAGGTTTGTTGTCTATTTACGTCTAAAAAATCAGTCATATAATTCACAGGATATTTAAAACTTACATATTGATGAACAGAGCCTGGGATAATAACACAGAACACCAACCAAATACTAATCATGTTAAATGCAACAGAACTACTGCTTCTAGCATTTTTATTAATAAAATAAAAAACTATTGAGAATGAAAAAATATACAAATTAGAAATTAAAACTATTTTTAAAAGAGATTGTATGGCATAGAATGCGTTATTAAATAATCCAACACCTAAAATTAATATATCAACTGATAATAATAATAAAAAAAGGTAAAATAATAACCTATTAAATATCCAATAATTTATTTTATTAGTCTGTATGGAAATTAACTTATTGAAATTTAAATCCTTTTCTAGCCCATTAACATTATAGGTAAGAATAATCAACAGAATAGGCAGTAAGAAAATGATAAGAAAAGAAAAATCAATATTACCATTAATTAACCTCTCATAATTTGAAATTTCCTCAACCATATCTGAATCATAGGTAGAGCTCCATCTTGTGACTTTTTTATAAAACCCAAATTGTTCAGATTGACCTATTGCTAGTGGAAATAGTGCAGATGGATTCTTAACTACGTATGAGGGCGTGGATCTAATTGACCAATATGGATCTTCAATATTAACCCAAGGCTTATCTTCTGGGCCTTGTTTCTTTTCTAACCATTCAATGACTTTAATAAATTCTAACTCTTGCTTCTCTTTAATTTCCGCAATTGTATTAAGTTGTTTATCCATTATTTCAAATCCATTATAAATAGAAAAACCACATAAAATCATAAAACAGATATACGAAAAGAATTTTGCTTTATTTCTAACAAAATGCTTAAACTCAAATAAAAAGATACTTAAATTCATTGTATTAATTCTTTACGTGAGAAGAAAATAATAGCGAAAACTAAACTTACACTCCAAAAAAGAAGAACAAAAATATCAATCATATATTTAGATAAAATAGATAGAAAACGTGCTTCTTTATAGCTAAAGTCTTTTATTGATCTAAAGAATTCATTACTAGCCTTCCAGCCACGTTCTCCAGTTTTAGAACCTCCAAATGCATATTCATCATTTAAAGTTTTAATAAAATACCTTCTATATAATTCAGCTGAATTTAAAAAATCTAAATGATGAAGTAAATCAGTTCCAGAAGATGCCATACTTAAACTCTGTAATGATGCGAATGGATTAACAAAACCACTTAGTTGATAATTTCTTTTTTGAGTTTCTAGATTTTTATATAGTTCCCCATAATGCTTATCCCAAACTTTATTACCATATTCTTCATCCGCTTGCATTAAAATCCCAGCAAAATTAATAGGTAAGTCTGAAATACTATCAACCTCATATCTAGCTAAAACCTCTTTTTCTAAATCTTTTTTTCTGTCATCAAAAGGATTATGGCCATCTATACCTTTAGATCTATCTTCTTTCATCTTTTCAGCTAACTCAATTCTTGTAGAAAGAGGTGTTAGGTTCTCAATAAAATTCCCTATTGCTTTTGGCAAGAAAATTGTCCAAAGTAGCCAGGTAATAATTGTTAAAGATAATGCAGAAGTACTTTTCTTAAATATGAGAGATAATAATACTGTAAATGAAATAATAATAAAATAATAGATAAAATAACTCCAGAAAAATACATTTAATCTTATCACCTGATCTAATTCTATATTACTAAAATTAAATAAAAACTGTACTATTATAGTAAAAAGTAATAATATAGTTGCTAAGGATAACAAACTAAATATTTTAGCAAAAACTATTTTTTGTAAACTATTTCCTTGAATTAATAAAAGCTTTAACCTCCCACTTGATATCTCAGAAGTATAAATATTAAAGGCAAGAAATATTAAAAATAGAGGAATGATAAATTGAAACAAAAGAGACACTTTAAACTTGCCAAACTTTGAAACAGTTAGCGATTGTGAGGCCTCGGAGAATGAAACTTCATTCTGTTTATGGCCTTCTAAACGTAATACTAGACCAGTTACTGCATTAACACCCTCATCTAAACTATTAAGAATTGAATTTGGTTTAAAAGCGTAAGTCCCAAAATGAGCAGCACTATGTGGATTTGAGGGGCTCATTTCATCCCATTGAGCTCTTATATGATTATGTGCATCATTTTGACTTTCAATCTGTTTATTATTTTGAACAATTCCGAAAAATGTTACTATAAATAATAATATTACAAAAAAAGAAATAAAAAAAAGAAATAATTTATTTCTAAGGAAGCCCCTCCATTCATTGTAAAAAATAATACTCATTTAATTTTTCATATAATCAAGATAAAGACTTTCTAATTCTCTAGAACTTATGTCTTTAGAATACATTTCCTTAACTAAGGATCCATTTTTCAAGATACCAATCTTGTGGCAAGTTTCGCGAACTCTAAATATATCATGAGAGGCCATAAGAATTGTAG
>MDSW01181329.1_pt1 | contig 12929 bp, 9 predicted proteins | sample 811171 | NCBI WGS metagenome assembly MDSW01 (sample SAMN05326641, study PRJNA326480) | marine metagenome | isolation source: seawater | place: Atlantic Ocean: North West | collected 2012 | reverse complement strand
TCAGCTTCAACAATAAATACTTCCATCAAAACTTGTTTAGTCCTTACATCTATTTCTCTAATTACTTTATCTACAACATCTAAATCTTTTTCTTTACCTCTGACGATAATTGAACGTGTTGTTTTTTCTTCCGTAACCTGAATTGGAACAAATGAACCAGCATTTGAAGTTGAAGTAAATAATTCAACTATTGTTGCTTTCGCTTCTGCAGGAGAAATATAATATAGTCTAAATATTTCAGAGATAATTGGTTCAACAGAATCCTCTAATTCAACTTTTTTCTTCACAGCTTGCGCTCTAGCTGATTTATAACTTTCTTGTGAAGTCAGTGTTGCTGGTGTAGCTACTCTAATTATATTACTTCCAACATCAATATCTGCTGCATAGTTTTTCATATCTAATAAAGCATTAAATGCTTTATCCCAAGGAACATTTTTTAATTGAGCTGTAATTGAGCCAGCCACATCTTCACCAACAAGAATATTTATACCACCAATTTTTCCCATCAATGTCATGGCTTCGCTATAATCCATGTTTTGAAAGTTAAAAGTTAAATTTTGTTTTAAATTCTTATACTCATCGGGAATTAAAAGATAATTTTTCTCTTTAACTGAAGAAATTTTCTTTCTTTTTTTAAGTTTTACAACATCTGCTTCTACAGGTATTGGTCCCATCTCTGCAGTTTTATCAAGCTCTTTTTTTCCTAATTTTTTAACATCTGTTTTAATTAAAGGAGTATCATGTTTAAAACCTTTAGTTCCTTTTTTCCCCATAGTTGTACAACTCACAAGAAACAATCCTATGAGAATTAAATTTATAAAAGTTTTAAAATAAAGTTTTATCATCAATTGTTTCTTTCAATAATTTGATTTTTAAAGTTAATTGCTACTAGAGATCCTTCTTCTCTTTCAAAAACTATCTCTTTTGAACTTATATTTATTAATCTTATGCCTGGTGATAATTCTTCATAAAAACCTAAATTTATAATTGTACCATTTTCATCAATTAGCGAAGCATACCCTTCGTCTTCACCCACGATTACTCCAACTAGTTTAAAATTAAATACACTTAAGTTTTTTTTCTCCTCTTCTGTATCGGCAATTACTTTTAATGTACTTGAACCACCAAGAGAACCATCACCAACAAAAGGATCATTCAATGGCAAAGGCTCTTCCTTACCAGTTTCTGAACTTATATTTGAATTTTGTAATGCTTGTTGTTTTTTTATTTTTTGATTTATTTCTTTTGCTTTCTCAACAATATTTTTTTCTGTATCATGATTGTCTGCATACGCAATTGATACTGCGAATAAAACACAAATGACAAATATTACGCTCCTAAAAAAAATCATCTGCTAATCCTACTATTGTTAAAGTTCCATTTACTTTTATCGCTCCAGTTGAATCTCCCTGTCCTTTTACCACTTTGATAGACTCCTTGTCAAAATTTAACATTTTTTGTGATAAGGATAATTGTCTTTTAAACTTAATATAGCCTAAAAAGTTGCCTGTTATTTCAAAATCCACTGGAATTGTATAATAAGCTACATTTTCAGCTTTCTTTTTTTTAGTTTTTGTGTTTTTTTTCTTCTTTCCGGTTGCCTTTGCGATAGCGTCTGCTTTTGTTACTTCTTTAATAGCTTTCTTTTCAATTTTAGAAATTACTAAATTATTCATAGCTGCAAATTCACTTAAAGTTTGATAAAGACCTTCGACTTCTGCTCTTGTGTGAAACAATGTTGAATACCGCTCGTATTCAGGTCTCTTATTTTTAATTTTTTTATTTGCAATTTTAATATTATTTATAAACCCTTGTGTTTCTTCTTTTTTTGAATTCATATCATTAAGTTGAGCTTTCTTTTTATTTACTATCGGATTTAAAACTCCATAAAATATGATTAAAAAAAATATTACTGCTCCAACAGACACTCCAATTTTAATCCACGTTTTTTTCTCAACTTTTTTTAGCTTCGCTTGAATATCTTCAAGAGATATATTCTTTAAATCTATATTTTTAAAATCAATATTAAAATTCATAACTAAACTTTCTTAACCCTAACAAAAACTCTAAACCCTTTCATTGTAATGCCATCTTTCGATCTTTGTGGAAGTCTCATTGATGAAAGAGATGCTTGTTCAATTAACTTTTGTTTACCTAAATTTTCAATAAATTTTAAAATATCTTGATCACTTGCTGCAACACCTTGAATAGTAAACAAGTTGCCTCCATTATAATCAACTTGGTCAAACCTAAGTTTCGTAGGCACACTCGATGCTATTTGAGCTAATACTCTATAAGTTAATTCTTTATTAGATTTTAATGTACTACTTAATTTTAAAGTTGTTTCTATTAACTTCAGTTCTTTAGTAACTTTCTTTAATTCTAATGATTTTTGTTCGTGATTTTTCATTACATTAGGATAATCCACAAGTTTTTGATTGTACGAATGAATATTCCAAAATGATAATGTAAATAATATTAAATATAATGCTGCAATACCAGTTGCCAATCCTTTAAAAGCAAAGCTAGATATTGCTTTCATTTTCTTTTGTTGAAACATGCTTTTTCTATCTGGAAGTAAATTTATATTTTTTGCTGCAGTTACAAATTTATAATATCCAAATACATCAAGCTTTCTAAATGCTAAACCTATTGATGTAGTAAAGTATGATCTATTTTTTAAATTAACTTGTTGGTCAAATTGTTGAGGAACTTTTAAGCCCTCAATTGGATCAAATAAAGTAAATCCAACATTCATTAATGTTTTTCTAAAAATAGACAAATAATCCTCAACATTTTCTAAGTCTGAGATAACTTTTAAATTTCTAACTCTTTTTTCGTATTTTGTTTCAAAATCTTGAACTGCTTGTTTTACTTGAGTTGTGTATCTTCTTACTAATGCTTCTTTTTCCTCTGCATCAGTAGATTCTAATAAAATTTTTCTATCTTGGCCTCTTAAAAAAATATCAGTAATTATTGGATTATTATCATATAAAATCATTAAATAATTTTCATCTAGACCAAATTCTAAAACAGCTGTTAAATTTGCATCATCTTTTTTATTTGAAATTTGATTAATTTGATCGACAGCAGATTTTAATGCAAAACATTTAACATCAATAATAACTGGATTTAGGCCACTACTTTTTACAATTGAAACATAGCCATTTATATCGGCTAATTTAGAAGCTACAAATAAGATATCCATAGTGTTATCTTTTTCATTTCTATTTATTACTTGATGAAAAATTGAATAATCATCTAAATTATCTGTTAACTGAACTAAATTTTCCCATAATGAATTCGTTTCTATTGCTTTTTGTAACTCTTCATCTTTCATCAATGGAGAAGTAACTACTCTTATTATTGCACTTGTAACTGGGATAGAAATAGCAACGTTCCCTACTCCTATTTTTGATTTTTGTAATGCTAAATTAAGTTCTGTTGTAACTTTTTCAGCATTTTCTAAAACGCTACTTTCATCTGGAATATCAATTTTATGAATATAAAATTTTTCCAACACCCACTGATTAGACTTATCAGAATTTATTTGTGCCAATCTTATCTCTTTATTTGTAAGCTCAACACCAATAACTTCTTCTCCTTTAATTGAAGATTTTCCTATTTTTGATTTAAAAAAGTTTAATATTTTGTTTAAAGAATTATTTTTAACTGGAGATTTAGGAAGTTTAATTCCCTTTAAAGAAGATTTTTTAAATTTTAAATTTTTAAATTTACCTAAAATATTAGAAACTTTACCTTTAGCAGCCACATCAACACTATCTTCTGTTTTTTCTGAAGCTTCATTGCTTAAAGCAACATCATTATTAACTTCCGACTGCGTTTCGGTACTTAAGTTTTGTGTACTCACTTTAGGAGTTGTTTCTGTTGAAACAGTTGGGTTTAATTTTTCTTCCACATTTACTGTGGGATCAGGTTGTTCTTGAACTATTGGTTGATTTTGTTGTTGTTCTCCAGTTGTTTTTTGAATTTGTTGTTCTTCTTCAGCAAGTTTTTTCAATTTCTCACTTTCAGCGTGAATATCATCAAACCATTTCTCTAAAATTGGAATTGCTTCATCGAGGTTTTGTGTTCCTGATGAAGAAATCTTTTGTTTTCCATCGATATAAAGTCTGCCTACCCAATTTTTTGATTTAAGTTCACCTTTATACTTGTCTTGCCTTACATATATGTGCAATCTTCCATCTTTTTTATGAATAACTTGGTGTTCAGTTGTCTCATTTTTAGTTTCACCAGCTGTTTCATCATTTTTTTCTTGATTTTCAGAAACACTTTGATTTTCACTAGGAGAATTATCTAAGTTTTCATCAACCGAAGGTTGATTTTCAACTTTTTCAGTATTTTCCTCGTTTTGATTAGAGGAATCTATATTTTCATCTTTTTTATCTTCACTCATAATTTTTAAAACGCCATAAAAAATATTTTTTAAGACGAATCTCTAACACAAATTTCACAATCTCTAACACAAATTAATAAAAATATCTAACACAAAACTAAAAGTTGTATGCTCATTTTGGGTCAAAATTACATAAAGTCAATAAAATCAACACTTTTAAGACTTTATTTAATTTTTAAATTTTTATGATAATTTAATGTTAATTTTAAAAATTCTAACACAATTCTATAAAAGTCTAACACAAAACATTTTTTTTGATTGTGTTAGAGTATTTAAATTTTATTAAAATTCAAAAAAGCTAATAAAATCAACATTTTTTGTTTTTTTATCCCATTATAGATTTTTTGTGTTAGAGTTTATTAAACTTGTGTTAGAGTAAAAAAAATTAAAAATATATTTAAAATATTTTAATTAAATTCATTAAATATTTCCATTCTGATCTCAAAATTTGACAAATATCATAAGTTGTATGTCTAAAATTACAATTTTTAATAGAAATTTATCTAAAATTACCCTTTTTACTTAAAATATTAATTTTTTTACAAAATTAAATTTAAACTTTAACCACTATCATATTGTTTATAGTTCTAATGCACCAGTTAAAGTATGCAAATTGGTATATTTTTTTTTAAATAATGATTTTAGTATTTAAAATACAAATTTTAATATTCTGAACATGAATTGCATCTCTTTTTATAACAAATAACTTCAGTAAAAGCATTCACATCTAAAAAAAAACTAAATAACATAGTTTTTAAAATCTTTTTTACTTTACAAAAGTTCCTCTATGATAATCATTCATAGCTTCTAATATTTCTGCTTTAGTATTCATAACAAATGGTCCACCTCTTGCTATTTGTTCACCAATTGGTTTTCCTGATACTAAAAGAAATTTAGATCTTGTTATAGCTTCTACTTTTAATTCTTCTCCACTAGTTAATAAAACTAAAGTTGAGTCTTTTATTTTTTCATGAGATTGATTTCCAATTTTAATTTCTCCTTCTACAAGATAAATAAATGAATTGTGAGTAGATGGTAGATTAAAATTAAATTTTTTATTTTTATTTAAGTTAATATCAAAATAAATAGGTTCAATATTATGTTGTTCAAAGAAACCTTTAGAATTTTTAAAGTTGCCAGCTATTACCTTAACAGATTTTTCCTCATCGTTGTGTACATTCATTTTTTCTTTATCAATATAATAATATTCCGGTTTACTCATTTTTAATTTTGCAGGCATGTTAATCCATAATTGAAAACCATGCAGCTTACCTTCATTCATTGCCGGCATTTCAGAATGAATAATACCGCTTCCAGTTTTCATCCACTGAACATCTCCGGCTTTCATTTTGCCTTCACCGCCTGTACTATCCTTATGTTTAAAATTTCCTGCCAACATATAAGTTACAGTTTCAATTCCTCTATGCGGGTGAGCAGGAAAGCCTGCTACGTAATCATCTTTATTTTCTGAACCAAATTCATCTAACATTAAAAATGGATCAAAATAATTAGGCTCAACTCCAATACTTCTTTTTAATTTTACGCCAGCACCATCAGATGTTATGATTGGTTTTATAATTCTTTCTACTTCTATTTCTAAAATTTTTTTCATATAATTTTTCTTATAGGCTAATCCATTTAAACAAACTGAGTTAATCATAATTTTTTATTTAATTCTAATAATTCTTTTAAAGACCCATTAGATTCCCATTTCTTTACTAGTTGGCTCATATTGTTAACTGTTTCTGAAACAAACTCATTAAATACTGTTTTATATTCAGGACCAATGCTTATTCCATTTTTACTATAATCTAATAATTTTAACTTAGATAAATTCAAAATTTTTCTTCTAACCGTTTCTCTTGGTAAATCTAATATTTCAGCAATACTTGCAATGTTTATTTTTCTTGCCCCTTTAAATATTGCTGTATAATTTTTTAATGAATTTTTGAATTCATCGTAGTTTTTTTTGCTTTCTTTGTTGCTATTATATAAATAGTCACTCACAACAATTTGCATAATCATAAAACTATCAAAATCAATTTTTAAAGTGTTCTTTACTCGACCATAAAAATTAATTAAGAACATAGTCCAATTATAAAAACCACTAGAAAAAGGAGCGGCTTTATCCTTTCTATAGCCTGTTTTAAAATCAATAATATTTTTTTCGTTCACACTCATAATAGTTTTTTATAACCTAATATGGTTTTTAATTACCTATTTTAGTTTTAAATAACTTATATTGGGTAATTATATTAATAATTAAGTTTAATTCAACTTATGAATGAATCAAATCAATAAAGAAAGTATTAATTTGGATTTCCACGAATATCTGTAGTGAACTCTTGGTATATTATAACAGATAAAATTTTAAAATTTTTAATAACTCTTTCATAGTCCCAAGATAAATCAACTGAGTTACAATTTAATTCTTTAAAGTAGTAAACTTTTGTCATTGGAATTGATGGATCAATCTCAGATAAAAGAATATTTAATTGATTAGTTTTTTTTTCAACTGCAAAATTGTATCTACAAACATTTGAGGTTGTCCAATACATCAATGTACTTAAAACAATTAATAAAAAAATCATAACCTTAGGAATGCTTAACATAATTAATTTCCATCAATAGTAACTATTGTTAAATCATCTTTTTGAATTCTTTCAGATTTAATTAAGTCTTCAATTATTTTACTTAGCCTTTGAGAGTTAGGTACGCTTTGATATTTTTTAATATAATTTTGGAAACCTTCTTGTCCTAGCATTTCTCCTTTTGTATTTTTCATCTCTGTTATACCATCGGTAAATATATACATTGAGCTTTCTTTAAAAGAAATTAATTTTTCTGTAAATTTAAACTTTGGAGCTATACCTAGTGGTGGACCTGCTTCTTCAAAATTCGAAAAATGTCCTCCCTTAGAAAAAATTAAAGGTGGTTCATGTCCGGCATTAGATAAAAGCAATTCTTTTTTGTTACTATCAAAAATACCAATCACCATTGTCACAAACATCCCCCTTGAAGCTGTCTCACATATTTCATCATTAAGAATTTTTAAAAGTTCTGCTGCAGAAAAAATAGTTTTACTTAAACATCGATAAAGACTTGAGGCCTTAGACATTAATAATGATGACTTAATTCCTTTTCCAGATACATCAGCAACACCAAAACCAAATCTTCCTTCACCAAGATCTGAAAAATTATAAAAGTCCCCAGAGACAACCTTTGCAGGAATGTTTATACCTGCAATAGGAAAAGGATCTTTTTTATTTTGAGATAATAAAGTTTTTTGAATATCCCCAACAATTTCTATTTCTTTTTGCATTCTATTTTTATCAACCAATTCTTTTGCAGTCTTTGCATTTTTAATCGCAAGTGCTGCTGGTCCTGACAAAGTTTCTAGAAGTTTTCTATCGCTTTCTTCAAACAGTTTTGTATTTGTTTTTTTGTTTAAACAATGAATAACACCAATACATTCACCCGAAACTAGTAAGGGTGAGCATAAAACAGAATAAGTTGTAAAGTTTGTTTTATTATCTAAATCAAAATAAAATTCTGCTATTTCTCTCACATCTTTTCTTACGTCACCCACTCTAATACACTTTTTAGTCGCTGTAGCTTTGCCCATTACCCCTTGTGTAATTGGTATTTCAAAATCTTCGAGATAAGCTTGGTACTTTGATGCAATACATTGAAAAACTTGTTTTTTTTCTTCAATAAAAAAAACATTTGCTGCTTGGGCATTTATTCTTTTAATGATTACTTCAAGCGCATTCTGTAATGTCTCTTTTAAATCTAAGGAGCCTGCAAGCTCGTTATTCATTTGTGTAATTAAAGCTAGATCTTTACTGGAAGTATCCTCTACTTTATTTACTTCAGGTTTTTTTGAACCAAAAAACATATTATTTTTATTGGCAATCTATCTCTTTTTTGATATTTTTTCAAAATATGGAAATTTTAGTTCATTCGCCAAATTTTTATCTTCATATTCAAGATGCTGTTATATTTATTCAGTATTGTATTGAAGGTATTGTTGAAATAGCTTCACGAATTAAAATATAATCAGTGTTAATTATCTATATAGCTGTATTTATACTTGGTAGTCTATGGGGAAGCTTTAGTAACGTATGCATATATAGACTGCCTGAGAGAGGAAATATAGTTTCCTCTAGATCAAAGTGTAAAAATTGCCAAAGAAAGATTAATTGGTTTGATAATATACCCTTTATTTCATACATAATTCTTCAAGGAAAATGCAGAAATTGTGGCTTTAAAATATCTTTTCAGTATTTTGTAGTAGAACTACTGGTAGCACTTGGTTTTCTTATCTCTTTTCACTTTTTTGGTTTTTCTATTGCTACATTGCTACTCTTTATATTAACTATTTTCTTTGTAATTATTTTTTTTATAGATTTAAAACACTTTATAATTCCAAATGAATTAACTTTCCCTCTTATGGCGATTGGTTTTTTAAAGTCATTTGATCCAAACCTAAATCAATATTTATTTCCAAATTACATTAATTCATTGATTGGAGGAGTAGTTGGTTATTTAATTATATGGTTAATAATATTTGCTTATAAAAAATTAAGAAACAAAGAAGGTATGGGTTTAGGAGATGCCAAACTTTTATCTGCAATGGGTTTTTGGTTTGGGTGGGTGTCAATTCCATTTATATTATTTTTCTCATCACTTGTAGCATTATGTTTTGCAATTCCAAGCTTAATAAATAAATCTAAAACAATGTCATCAAAAATTCCTTTTGGCCCTTATCTTGTCTTAGGGTGTGTATTATATTTAGTGATCATTGAACAAATTATAAAATATTTAAATTAATAGAAAATTACTTTTCTTTAATATAAACGTATACAATTATTAAAATATTTAAATTTTAAATTTAAATATAAGGTTTGCCAGTAAGCTAACGGAGTCTTGACTAGAGGTAAGTCCATCTAAATTAAATGAAAAAATACTGTTCTCATTTGGTTTATATTTATAATTTAAATTACTTGAAAAACTTGCTTCTTTTTTTAATTCATCGTCTTGATCGTAAAAAGTGCTTGTTCCATTAATTAAATAATTTTGATCATCATTATTTGCCAAAGTTCTGTAATCTAGAATCCATCCTAAAGAAAAATTTCTTTTATCACTTTGAAAAAAAGTATATTCATCACTTAGAGCTGCAGAAATATTAAGAACATGTCTATCGTCCCAATCAAAATATTGACTTTCTTTATGTGAGGGCGTGTATGAATACCCTAATGTATAACCAATATCAGGTATTAAAAAACTATTATTAAGTTTATTACCAAATAAAATTTCAAAATTCTCGTAGTTATCTGTAACGTTTAATAAACCACTTGAGGTAGTATTAGTAAGAATTAATCTTTCACTTTTGTTTAGACCTATTCCTCCTAATATAAAATATTCACCTTTTAATTTTTTATTGTTTTGATGATTATTAAAATAAAATCCTGATAGTATACTTATACGATCTACATCATGATCTTTAGAAATATTCTGTAAACTTGTCTCAGCAGATATAACAAAATTTAAATTTTCTAAAGGTTTTATAATATTAGCACCAAAATTTACTAAACTATTTTCCAACTTTAAAGAACTACTTTTTCCATCTCTTTTAAGCAGTGATGAAAATGTTTCTACCCAAGCAGTGTCACGATCTAAAAATTGATCACTAATTTTAAATTGAGTTAACGATTTTCTTATATTTAAAGATTTATATCCTAAAGACTCATCTATGAATTCATTTCCTCCTTGTCCAACGGAACCTGCTGAACCTTTAACAACATTGTTTCCATCTAAATCTTCTAAAGTAAAATTGCCAGATGTTTCATAAAAGTAACTCTGTCCTACGCCATGTTGTAATTTTAAAGTATTATTAGTCCCACTGGACTCAATTATACCAACAACTATACCACTATCTTTTAATGTTAAGGTATTGTTGCTTCCATACAATTCAATTGCAGTTGCACTAGGTCCTTGATTATTTTTAATAGTACCACTGTTTGTTATGGTTGAAGTCCTTCTAATTCTAAGTGTGGATTTGCCACTACTATTATTTGTTATTTCACCACCTGCGTGATTTGTTAAGGTTAAAGTTTCTGTAGTATCTGTTGAATAAATAGTGTTACCCTGTCCACCTGTTGTTGTACTATAAATTTTTCCATAATTATTTATAGTTGCTGTATCAGATGCTCCAACTGATATAGTTCTACCATTTGCATAAATACTACCACCAGAATTATTAGTTATAGTCGCACCAGTTGAATTAGCTAGATCTATAGCTTTAGTGCTTTCAGAAGAAGAAACAGTTCCTGAATTATTAACTGTTAAACCATCGGAACCATTACCATAAATCGCATTTCCTCCAGTTGTTGTTTTTACTGTTGAGTCAGAAGATATAACAATTGTTGCATTATTTGCTTCAGCTGATTCAGTGGTATTAATTTTTATAGTATAATTAGCTCTAGAAATAGTAGAATTTGTAATTGTAAAAGTAATATCTGCATCATCTTTAATATGCTGTTGAGCAGTTCTTGTTACACCAGATATTTCTTGGCTTTCAGTTATATTCTCAGCATTTAATTTTGGAATAAATATTAAAAAAAAAAATAGTAATTTTATAATTCTAAACATAAAAATATTTAAATTTATTAAAAGCTACTATCTCTCCAACCACCTTTATTTGTTATTATCTCTCCTGGAATTGACAGGATCGAAAACAAAGTACTTTCATCATCAGAAGGTCCTGCAACATTGGCAAATAATTTATCTCCAAAGACAACAAGCTCTGATAATACACCTTTTCTAACAAATCCACACGCAACCTCTGGAGGATTATCTATTACATTGCCTTCATCATCTACTGGATTAAATTCTAATTCATCTAATCTGGCAGAAGTATTTGTTCCACACTCATCATCTGCTGCACAAATAAATGCATTTCCTTGATCGCATTTGTTAGTGTTTGGAGGTGGTTGGTAAATTGGGTAATAAACTTGTCCTTTAAATAAAGTAGGCGGCGCTGATGCTTTTCTATAGGTTCTAGGTAAAACAAAACCTGAGTCACCTTTTTCTAAATGTGCAACCCAAGCTCTGGCAGCGTCTGGCAAAGGACAATTAAGACCATATCTATCTCCTGAAGTGTTAGTACAAGTTGTGGAATTACTTACGTTATCCGCATCATTTGCTCCTTTGTTTGCTAATTTTATAAATTCTCCATTAATTTTCATAGGGACAGCACCTGGTGTAACAACTGCATCAGGTATTATAACCCCATTCAAATGTTTCCAATATGGATAGTGTTCATCTTGTATGCCATATAAAATGTTATCCAATCCCTCTGCTCTTGAACCAAGATCAGTAAAGTTTCCAGTTGAGCCAAACAACCAAAAACCACCATCGCTTAATCCTAAACCTGCATCCATTGAAAAATATGAGTATCTTCCATTCTCTTCATTGGCTTTTAAATTAAATAAAGTTGTTTGATCATAAAGTTTTGTTACTCCTGGTATCAAACCGCCAGAAGTGTATCCTTTTGTATTGTTTGATAAATTTATTTTTGTAATTTTGCCTTCAAGATCATTAATATAGACTAGTGCTCCTCTCCAAGGAATATTTGGTGCAGTATCAGGAGTGATAACAACTGGAGAAGCTGGAATTGCGTTTGCTATATCACTTCCATTTGGAGTGGATAATATCGTTGATCCCAAAGTAACTCCACTAGGTGATGTATCCACTATAGTAATAGGCCCACCGTTTACATCTGCTCCATATATTCTTCCAGGTTTACCATCAGCATGACCTTCAAGGTCAACTAAGAATACTGCAGAACCTGTGCATGCATCATTTTTAGACATACCAGCACCCAATACTGCCACATACCTGTCCTCGTCAATAGTTCCGTCTGAAGATGTTGGCATTCTAATTATTTTTGGAGTTGACCAAGTTTCACCTAACTGAGAGTAATCATATTCCGGTTCTAAACCAGAAGCACCCATACATGCTGATAAACTAATTTGATCTGAAACTTTTGGTTCAGTTTCTGATTGATTGGCATTAAAAACTTTAATACTGTCAAATGTTACTCTTAAAATAGCTCCTCCTATACCATCATCTACCATTTTTGCTTCTGTAATTTTCATAGCTTGTGGAACTCCACCAACAAGTTGTGATGCACTTATAACGCCATCTGGGATCGTTTCATCTAAAGGAAAATCCAAAACAATTTCTGGGAAATGAAAAGTTCTACCCTGATAACAAGAATTTGTTCCACTATCTTTAAAATCAGTTGATGTAACACATGGTGCAATTTTAATCTGCTCAGTAAATACGTCATCACCCACTTTTTCGTCCGCATCTCTAGCATTATTAAAATTATCTGTGGCTACCGCTCCTTCCATGGAAGTAAGTAAAGATCCAGAACCTGCGTTATACTCTCTCTCTGTCACATCGCCATTAACATCCGAAATTAATATCTTTTGATTAATTTTAT
>MDSW01140161.1_pt1 | contig 12931 bp, 12 predicted proteins | sample 811171 | NCBI WGS metagenome assembly MDSW01 (sample SAMN05326641, study PRJNA326480) | marine metagenome | isolation source: seawater | place: Atlantic Ocean: North West | collected 2012 | reverse complement strand
TGAAATAAATATTATTCCAATATTAATGTATTTTGGAGCCATATTTTGGACACTCGGATACGACACAATTTATGGGTTTCAAGATATAAAAGATGATGAAATAATAGGAGTTAAGTCAACTTCTATAAAATTTAAAAATATACCTTTTGTGTTTTTAATAATATGTTACTTAATCTTTTTTTTAACAATTGTAATAACAGGGATTTACCTTAAATTTGATTATATTTATTTTATGTCGTTAATTTCTTTAGTTTATCATTTATTTTTTAAACAAATATTAAAATTAAATATTAAAATAAAAAAAAATTGTTTAGAAGTATTTAAAAGTAATAATGAAATTGGTTTTTTAACTTTTGTTTCAATTATTATTGGAAAAATTTTAATTTGATGAACACAGTAGATACATTAAAAAGACTTTATAAAGATTACACAAAGAACTATGTAAAAAAGATTGCCTTCGCTATGGCTTTATCAGCTTTAATTGCTGGTAGTACTTCTGCGATAGCTTATTTACTTGATCCTGCTATAAAAAAAATTTTTATAGACCAGGATAGTAAATTAATTATTATTATTCCTATACTTATTATTTTAGCATTTGCTACAAAAGGCGCTTCTTTGTATTTTGCAAGATTAATCATGATTGGAGTAGCCCAGGACGTTACCAAGGATATTCAATCAGATATGGTAAAATCTTTGATCAAGGCTGATACACAACTTATAGATAATAAACATACTGGTGAATTTGTTTCAAACCTTACAAATGATACTGCTATGATTACTAACCTTGTAAGTACAGTAATGTTAAATTTATTTAAAGATACACTAACATTAATAGGATTACTCAGCGTAATGTTTTATCAAAACTGGAAACTAGCTTCAGTTGCAATTATTATGATACCTGTAGCAAGTATAGCGGCAAAATCTTTAGGAAAAAGAATTGGAAAAGTTTCTACACAAGCTATGCAAAAAGCAGGTACTCTAAATAGTTATTTAATTGAATTATTTAAAAATCATAGAATTATAAAAATTTTTCAAAAAGAAGAATATGAAAATCAAAGAGCCAATACTCATCTAGAGGAATTAAAAGAAATGGGAAAAAAAATAATGTCAGTATTTATAAGGGCTACACCTGTTATGGAAACTATGACCGGTATAATGATCGCTTTATTGATATTTATTTCTGGCAAATTAATTTTTGCAGGAGAAATCGATATAAATAACTTTTTTTCCTTTTTAGCTGCAATGATGCTTGCTTATCAACCAGTTAGGTCACTCGCTACTTTAAATATCTCCATAGGACAGGGTATATCTGCTTCTAAAAGAATTTTACCAATTATAGATGATAAAAATTGTATTTCTGAAGATATAAATGCTGATGATATAAAATTATCTAAAGGTGATATTAAATTTTTTAATGTAAATTTTAAGTACGTAAATAAAGAAGAAGAGATTTTAAAATCTGTAAATTTAGACATTAAGGGTGGTAAAATGACATCCCTTGTAGGTCATAGTGGTGCAGGAAAGACAACAATTTTAAATCTTATACCTAGATTTTATGATCCAATATCTGGGGAAATTAAAATTGATAATCAATCTATTTATAAGTCAACAATAAACTCTCTAAGAAAAAATATTTCTTTAGTTAGCCAGGATACTACTTTATTTGACGACACAATAAGAAATAATATTATTTATGCTAATTCAAATGCAAATGAAGATGAGTTAAAAAATGCAGCTAAGCTGTCATTTGCTGAGGAATTTATTAATAAATTACCAGAAAAATATGAGACTGTAATAGGTGAAAATGGATTAAGGCTCTCTGGTGGTGAAAAACAAAGACTATCTATAGCTAGAGCTATGATTAAAAAAAGTCCTATTATTCTATTAGATGAAGCAACATCTTCTTTAGATGCTGAAACAGAAAGCAAAATACAAGAAGCATTAAACTTACTCACTGAAAATAGAACAACTCTTGTTATTGCACATAGATTATCAACCATTCTAAAATCTGATAAAATTTATGTAATTGATAATGGGAATGTTGTAGGAGACGGTAACCATAATGAGTTGATAAAAAATTCTGAAATATATAAAAACTTTTATGAAAAACAAATCAGAAAAAATTGATGTTGTTTATATATAGAGCTTTAATAAATTTAGTAATTATTTTTTCTCCAATAATAATCTTATTAAGATTAATTAAAAAAAAAGAACATCCAATTAGATTTAAGGAAAAATTATGTTTTTTTTCAAAGAAAAGAGGCATAGGGAAATTAATTTGGTTCCATGGATCTAGTGTTGGTGAAATTCTTAGTATTATTCCATTAATAGAAAATTTAGAAAAAGACAGAACGATTAACAAAATACTGCTCACAACTTCAACGCTAAGTTCCTCAAATGTTATAAAAAAATTTAAATTTAAAAAAACTGTTCATCAGTTTTTTCCTATAGATAATGATTATTTTTCGAAAAAATTTTTAAATTATTGGAGGCCAAATACTATTTTTTTTATCGAGTCTGAGATATGGCCAAATTTTTTAATAAATATAAAAAAAAGAAATATTCCTTTAATCTTATTAAATGCAAGAATTACAAAGAAAACTTTTAGGAAGTGGAAAAAAATTTCTAAGTTTAGTAAAACAATATTTGAATGTTTCGATCAAGCGTTGGTACAAAATAATGAAACTAAAAAATATTTATATAAATTAGGTATAAAAAAAATAAAATTATTAGGAAATCTAAAATTTTCAGAAACAAAAAATAAAAATAAAAAAAATTTAAATAAAAATTTAAAAAACTTCTTTAAAACAAAAAAAATATGGTGTGCTTCTAGTACACATAATAATGAAGAAATTATTTGTGCTATAGCGCATAAAAACCTTAAGAAAAAATTTAAAAATCTTCTTACTATTATTATTCCAAGACATATTAATAGGGTTGGTACAATAGTTAAGGAAATTGAAAATTTAGGATTAACGGTTCATCTCCATAGTTCAACTAATAAAATAAAAAAAACTACTGAAATTTATATTGTTGATACTTATGGTGAAACGGAGAAATTCTTCACTATTTGTAAAACTGTATTCCTAGGTGGATCCTTAATCAAGCATGGAGGGCAAAACCCATTGGAAGCAGCAAGACTAGGTTGTAAAATTATACATGGCCCAAATGTAAATAACTTCAATGAAATTTACAGTTTATTGGGCAAAAACAAAATTTCTATAAAAATTAATAATTTAAATAGACTTGTTTCAGAGCTAGGAATTATACTGAAAAAAAATGTTAGTAGTGAAAAATTAATTTATAAATTAAAAAAACTAGGTAATACAATTTTATACTCAACATTATTAGAAGTTAAAAAATTTATAAATTAAAGTGAAATTAAAAAAACCATATTTTTGGGATGATAAAGAATTAAACTTAATTTCTATATTATTTTTCCCATTAACTATCTTTCTTTTTTTAATAAATTTATTCACTTTTAAAAATAATAATAAAATTGAAAAAATTAAAAGTATTTGTGTTGGAAATATTTATATTGGGGGAACAGGAAAAACACCATTCAGTATTGAATTAAATAATATATTAAAAACTTTAAATTACAAAACTGCAATAATAAAAAAATTCTACAAAAATCAAAAAGATGAACAAAAATTAATAAGCAATAAAGCTAAATTATATTGTGAAAATAAAAGAATTGATTCTATAAAAAAAGCAATTAAAGACAAAAAAGAAATAATTATTTTTGATGATGGGTTGCAGCAAAAAAATTTAAATTATAATATTTCATTTGTATGCTTTAATACTGAAAATTGGATTGGTAATGGATTTTTATTACCTGCAGGACCATTAAGAGAAAATTTAAAAAGTTTAAAAAATTATTCGGCTGTAGTTCTTAACGGAAATGGTGAAAATACAAAAGAAATTAGAAATCAAATAAAAAAATATAATAGAAAAATAAAAATTTTTGAAACTAAATATAATCCTATAAATATAAAAAAAATTAAAAATAGTAAGGGTTATCTTATATTTTCTGGAATTGGAAATCCTGCAACATTTAAAAAAACTTTGATGCAAAATAAAATAAAAATTGTTAAATCAATGGTTTTTCCTGATCATTATCAATATACTAATAATGATATTAAAAAAATAAAAAAATTAGCTAAAGATTTGAAAACTAATATTTTAACTACAGAAAAAGATTTTATGAGAATTAAAAATAATAAACAAGGGATAGATTATTTAAAAGTTAACCTTCTTATTAAAGAAAAAAAAAATTTAATAAATTTTTTAAAAAAAAATATATGAAAAATTTAAAATATCTTGTTGAATTTTTTTTTATAAGTATTCTTTTTTTATTATTTAAAATATTGGGATATCGAATTGCATCTAGCTTGAGCTCTATGATAGTTTCAGTGATAGGTCCTTTATTTAGGTCGAAAAAAATAGTTACAAATAATATCAAAAATTCACTTTCTATAACTGATAATGATGAAATATCTAAAATAATAAATAATATGTGGTCAAACTATGGAAGAATATTATCTGATTACATCTTTATAAAAAATTTTAGACTAGGAAAATTAAATAATTACATAAAAATTGAAGGTAATGAAATACTAGAAAAAATTAAAACAGAAAAAAAACCAGTTATTTTTATATCGGGTCATTTTAATAATTTTGAATTAATGGCAATGGAAATAGAAAAATCTGGAATTAATCTTGCTGCAATTTACCGACCTTTGAATAATATATTCTTAAATAAAATAGTAGAGAGAATAAGAAAAAAATATATTTGTAAAAACCAAATTAAAAAGGGTGTTAGTGGAATAAGAAAAATGGTTGAATTTTATAATAAAAACTTTTCAATAGCATTAATGATAGACCAAAGAGTAAGTGAAGGTATCTATTCTAATTTCTTTGGAAAACCTGCTTTAACAACTTCTATTCCAGCAAAAATGGTAAAAAAATTTGGATGTAAAATTGTACCTATCTATATAGAACGAATAAATAAAATAAATTATAAAATGAAAATATTTGAACCTATGAGCTTTGAAAAAACAGATAGTTTGGAAAACATTACAAACAATTTAAATATCTGGCTTGAAAAAATGATAAAAAATAACCCAAATCAATGGATTTGGAGCCATAATCGTTGGAAATAAAAATTATTTTTTTTTATAAATTATCTCACCTTTAATAAAAGCTTCTTTGTAAGAGAAATATGGTTCTTGTAATTCAACATTCCAGTAATTTAATTCATCTAAGCTAATTTGCTTGTTTGAGACAGCACAAATAACATAATCTCCATCCTCTATAATCTTAAAGTTATTTGGAAGATATTCTAATTTAGCTAATTTATTTTTCATATATAAACTATATATTAACATATATGATTATTGGTATTATTGGAAGTGGTGGAAGGGAACATGCAATATGTGCTAGTCTTGCAAAATCAAAAAAAGTAAAAAAAATTTTTTGCTTTCCTGGAAATGCAGGAACAGAATTTATTGCAAAAAATATTAGTTTAGACATAAATAATTTTAATGAGTTAAAAAAATTCATTTTTAAAGAAAAAATCAACTTAATTGTGGTTGGCCCAGAACAGCCATTAGTGGATGGAATTGTTGATTTTTTAGAAAAAAATAATATTAAAACTTTTGGTCCTAATAAAATAGCTTCTCAACTTGAAGGTTCAAAAATTTTTACAAAAAAAATTTGTGAAAAATATAACATTCCAACTGCAAAATTTGGTATATTTGAAAATTCTATAGAGGCTATTAATTTTATTAAAAATACAAAATTTCCAATAGTTATAAAAGCAGATGGTCTTGCTTCTGGAAAGGGTGTTTATATTTGTGAAAATTATGATTACGCTTATAAGGCAATTAATGAAATATTTAATGGAAAATTTGGAATTGCTAAAAATATTCTTTTAGAAGAGTTTTTAAAAGGTGAAGAAATGAGTTACTTTATAATTAGTGATGGTAAAAATATAAAAAAATTTCAAACTGCACAAGATCACAAAAGAGTATTAGAAGGAGATAAAGGAGAAAACACAGGTGGTATGGGAGCTTACTCTCCATCGAGATTAATAAATAATAAATTAGATAAAAAAATAATAAAAAAAATTATTGAACCAACATTAAGAGGTTTGAGAGACCTTAATTGTGAATATAAAGGATTTTTATATGCTGGTTTAATGATTGTTCAAGGTGAACCATTTTTAATTGAATATAATGTGAGAATGGGTGATCCCGAGTGTCAAACTATTTTACCAAGACTTAAATCAGATTTTTTTGAAATTTTACTCAGTTGTTGTACTAAAAATTTAGAAAATACAAAAATTAAATGGTATCAAGAAAAAAGCCTTTGTATAGTTCTTTGTTCAAAAGGTTATCCAAAAAAATATAAAAAAAAAATTTTTATTAAAGATATTGAAAAAATTAATATTAAAAAAAATGAATATATTTATCATGCTGGTACAATTAGAAATAAAGATAAAATTTATTCAAATGGAGGTAGAGTTTTAAATTTTATAACTTTATCAAAAAAATTTAAAGAATCCCGATATAATGTAATCAAATTGATCAAAAAATTAAATTGGTCAAATGGATTTTATAGAAAAGATATTGGATATAAGGTTATAGATTAATGAGAATTATTTCTGGAATTTTCAAAGGGAAAAAAATTGAACAACCTAAAGATAAACTAACTAGACCTCTTAAAGATTTAACTAAAGAGTCAATATTTAATATAATTAAGCATTCTAATTTATTAAAAGTCAAAATAGAAAATTCTAAGATCCTAGATCTTTTTTCTGGCGTAGGTTCATTCGGACTTGAAAGCTTATCTAGGGGTGCATCTTATATATATTTCTATGAAAACTATCAAAATGTACTAAAAATCCTAAAAAAAAATATTGAAAATTTAAAATTTACTGAACAAACTTCTGTTATTGATGCTGACATTTTTAACAAAGCTAATTTCTTAAAATTAGGAGAAAAATTTGAAATTATTTTTATGGATCCTCCTTTTAAAGAAAAAAAAATCTTTAATCTTATTGAAAATATAATTGAATTAAATTTACTAAAAAAAGATGGAATTATAATTATTCATAGGCACAAAATTAAAAAAGAAAAATTTCCAGAAAAATTTAAAATATTATTAGAAAAAAATTATGGAATTTCTAAAATAATTTTTGGTACATACACTTAAATTAAAATTTTTTTTGTTTCTTTTTTAATCAATTCCACTGAAGGTTGATCAAAAGGATTCACATTTAATGCACGTCCAAGCAATATAGTTTCTAGTATAAAAAAAGTAAATAACTCTCCCAATGTCTTTTCTTCTCTTTTAAATATTTCAAAGCTTCTGAATGGTATATTTCTTTTTTTAAAAACTTTTTCTGTTGCAATTTTTTGAGAGTAAATAATCTTTTTAATACTTTTATTTTTTAGATAATCCATAGGTGGTATCAATAAATTAGTTTTTAACTTAAGTGAATTTTTGTCGTGAACATAAAAAAATGTGTAAAAACTTTTTTGTGGACCATCTAAATATAACTGCATTAGGCTATGGTTATCTTTTGGCATTGAAGATACAAAAGGTAAGATTCCTTTTGATTTTTTACCTAAACTTTCTGATACTAATTGTTGATACCATTTAAATATATTTTGTGAACCTTCGTCATAGTTTAAAATAATTGAAGTAAATTTATCTTTTTTTAAAAAATATAAAGTGTTCTCAACATTACGAATTAAATTATTTAGAAATTTTTTATTTTTGATCAAATTATCAAATTGCTTAAATCTTTTTTCATTAAGGCCCATTAGTTGTGCTGGTAGCATTCCAACTTCAGAAAGAACTGAATATCTTCCCCCTATATAATTTTTATGTTCAATAATTTCAGCTTTAAGTTTTTTTCCTAGATTTAATAAGTAATTATTATTATTTTCAGTAATAAAAATATTCTTATCTTTTTTTTTAATAAATATATTAAAATTTGAAATAGTTTCTAAAGTATTTCCAGATTTAGAAATTATTAAATTAAGATTTTTTGTTTTTTTAATTTTTTTTGATATAAAATTATTAAGATTATTAATAAAAAAAAATTTTTTTTTTATTTTAAATTTTAAAAAATCATAAATAGCTTGTGACCCTAAAATAGAGCCTCCCATTCCAATTAAAGTTATAGTATTGTTTTTTTTAAATTTTTGTAAAAATTTATTAGAATAGCTGTACCCATACTTTGTTCCTAATGTTTTTAAAATTAGGTTATTTTCATTTAATAATAAACTTAATTTTTTCTTAATATTAAAAGGATTTTTTTTAACTAAAAAATTTTTAAATTTAATATTTTTTGTTATCATTAATCTTCATTCAATGTTTTTAATATTGAATTTTCTAACGAATTATCTCCTTTAGAATTTTTATTAGATGTTGCTTTACCTGACTCAGCTCCTATTAATTTTTTTAGATTAGTATCCTCATTTGTGTTATCTCTTTTTACTTCTGATTTGCTATTCATAGGTTTTGGTAGCTTGCCAAATTCTGGAGGAAGTACTAAAGGATTTTTTTTTTTAACCAAAAATTCATCAGTATTATCTCTTTTTCCGCCGATTAAACCTTCTTTTGCACCCTGACATGAGGTCAAAAGCAAGATAAGACTAAAAATTATAAAAATATTTATTTTAATATTATTCATTTTCACTTTTTTTTTTAACAAATATTTCGTCAATAATAAGGCAAATTATTCCAATAGATATAAATATATCTGCTACATTAAATATAAACCAGTGAAAATTATTAATATGAAAATCTATAAAGTCTGGTACTGCTGAATAATATAGCCTATCGAATAAATTACCGGTTGATCCACCTAATATTAATACTAGAAAATATGATTTATAGTTTTGATTTTGGTATAACATAATGATTATAACTAAATTTATAATTAATATTAAAATAGTTATTAAATTATAAGTTATATTATGATCTGATGAAAATAAGCCAAAACCTATTCCTGTATTCCAGATTAAGTAAATATTTAGAAAAGAAGTTACATATATATCAACTTCTGAAGTAACTTCAGCAATATTCAAAATATATAATTTAGAAAGTCTATCTATAAAAAAAAGAAATAAAATAACAATAAAATATATTAAAAAAATATTATAATTTTTTTTGAACATTATTTTAAATTATTTAGAATGCCTTTTACATTCTTCTAAACTTATTTTCCAACAAACTGGGCATTTTTTACCTTCTGCTTTAACAGTGGTAACAGTAATTTCATCTTGATCAACTTTAACTATTTTTGCTTTTGAAGTTATACACAATTCAGAAAAATCTACTCCTTCACTAATTTGAATAAGTTTTGCATTAAGATTAATTACTAAATTAGCTTCTAGACTTGAACCAATTTCTTTGTTAGCTCTTTTTTCCTCTATACTTATATTACAAATATCTCTAATTTTTTTTAATTCTATCCATTTTTTATTTAGTTTATTACTAGAAAAATTTTCTGGTATATTAATAAAATTTTCTAAATGAATACTTTTTTTTTTATCACTAATTAATGTAAAAATTTCTTCTGTGGTAAAAGACAATATTGGCGCAAACCATTTAAGTAATGACTCAAGAATTATATTTAGAAGAATAATACTACTTTTTCTTTTTTCTGAATTTTTAGGATCGCAATATAATGTATCTTTTCTTATATCAAAATAGAATGCAGATAAATCAACAGTACAAAAATTCAAAAGTTCTTTATATAAATTATGAAAATCATAATCTTTAAAGTAATTTTTAAAATTTTCATTTAAATCAAAAATTTTATGTAGCATATATTGCTCTAGTTCTGGAAGAGTATTTGGATCTAATTTTTCTAAATCTATAAATTCAAAATTATCATTAAGATTTCCTAATAAATATCGAAAAGTATTTCTAATCTTTCTATATGACTCTGCATGTTGTTCTATTATTGAATTATCAATTCTTAAATCTTCCTCATAATTTGAAGATGCTACCCAAATTCTTAATATATCAGCACCATATTTTTTCAATATATCTTCAGGGGCTATTACGTTTCCTAATGACTTGGACATCTTTAGACCTTTTCCATCTACAACAAAGCCATGAGATAAAATTGACTCATAAGGTGCTCTACCTCTAGTTCCGCAAGACTCTAGTAAAGAAGAATGAAACCACCCTCTATGTTGATCAGATCCCTCCAGATACATAGAAGCTGGCCATTTAAGATCTTCTCTTTTTTCTAATACAAAAGCATGGGTTGAGCCACTATCAAACCACACTTCAACAATGTCACTTAGTTTTTCATAATCATCAGCGTTATATTCATTTCCTAAAAATCTTTTCCAATTTTCAGAAAACCAACAGTCAGAGCCCTCTTTTTCATAGATAGAAGCTATATTTTCAATAACTTTATCATCAATTAAAACTTGTTTTGTTTTTTTGTGAATAAAAATTGGTAATGGCACGCCCCAAACTCTTTGTCTTGATACACACCAATCTGGCCTTGTTTCTATCATTGATCTTATTCTTTCTCTTCCTTTCTTTGGGTAAAATCTTGTTTCATCAATTGCTTTCAAAGCTGTTTTCCTTAATCCGTGACTTTCCATTGAAATAAACCATTGAGGTGTGGCCCTATGAACTAATGGAGCCTTAGATCTCCAAGAGTGAGGATATGAATGAACTAGTTGACCATTAAATAATAATTTTTTTTGTTCTTTTAGTTTTTCAATGACTATTGGATTTGCTTTAAAAATATGAGTTCCCTCAAACAAGGAAACATTTTTTGTATATTTTCCATCTCCGTCAACAGTTTCAATAGCTTTAATTCCATGATTCAAACAAAGATTAAAATCATCAGGTCCATGACTTGGAGCGCAGTGAACAATGCCAGTGCCCTGCTCAGTTGTTACAAATCTGGCTTCAAGCATAGGAATTTCATAATCATAACCTAATTCTAAAAATGGATGATTACATATTGTGTCTTTAAATTCATTTCCCTTAAATTTTATAATTTCTTTGTAATTATTAATTTCACAATCCTTTATAACAGAGTTTAATAAATCTTTAGCTATTACTATTTTTTTATTTTTGAAATTACCATCGTCTTGTAATTGTATGATGCAATAATCTAAGCTTTTATTAAATGCAAGCGCCTTATTGGCTGGTATAGTCCATGGTGTTGTGGTCCATATGATAACTTCAGTTCCTTCTAATTCTTTAAAGTTAGTTTTTTTTATTGGAAAAGATGTATAAATTGTATCCGACTTATGGTCTTGATATTCTACTTCAGCATCAGCTAAAGCTGTTTTTTCAACTGTAGACCAAAGAACTGGTTTAAATCCTCTATATAAACTGCCTTCTTTTAAAAATTTTCCTAACTCTCTAACGATCTGTGCTTCCGCATTAAAGCTCATGGTTGAATAATAATTTTCCCAATCTCCAACAACGCCTAATCTTTTAAATTGAGTTTTATGAATATCTATCCACTTCTCTGCGAAAGATCTACATTCTTTTCTGAACTCAACGATTGGAATATCATTTTTATTTTTTTTATTTTTTTTATACTGTTCCTCAATTTTCCATTCAATGGGCAAACCATGACAATCCCAACCAGGAACATAAACAGAGTCTTTTCCACTCATTTGATGGAACTTTACAATTATGTCTTTGAGGATTTTGTTTAAAGCTGTCCCCATATGAATATTTCCATTTGCATAGGGTGGACCATCATGAAGAATAAATTTTTCTTTTCCTTTATTGGATTTTCTAAGTTCTTTGTATAAATCTATACTTTCCCAATGTTTTAATATTTCTGGTTCTTTTATAGGCAAATTTGCTTTCATGGAAAAAGCTGTTTTCGGCAAATTTATATTTTCTTTACTCATTTTAACTTTTTTTTGCTATTTTTAAGTCAGACTTAATCTGTTTTCTAAGTTGATTAACATTTTTAAATTTTTTTTCTTTTCTTATAAATTTTATGAATTCAACAGATAAATGCTTATTATATAAATTTCCAGAAAAATTAAAAATATGTACTTCTAATAAAATTTTATTTTGTCTAAAAGTTGGTCTGTAACCAAGATTAGCTATTGCTTTCAAATAAAATCTTTTATTTTTTAGATATACTCTAACTGCATAAACTCCGGGCATCGCAATGACATAATCTTTAATATCAATATTACAGGTTGGAAACCCAATTTTTTTTCCTTGTTGCCTTCCTTTTTCAACAATTCCCTCGATTGACCATTTCTTTTTTAAAAGTTTATTAGCTTTTTCAAGATTTCCTTCAATCAAAAGATTTCTAATCAATGTAGATGAAACAACTTTATTTTTTAAAACTAGAGGCTTTGGTTTAATAATCTTAAATTTAAAAATTTTCTCTTTTTTTATTAATTCTTTTACGTCTCCCTCTCTTTTATTTCCAAATCTAAAATTATTACTAACAAAAATATATTTTGCTCTTAGTTTTTTAAATAAAATATCTTCTATAAATTTGTTTGATTTAATTTTTGAAAATTTTTTATCAAATCTTTTTGTAATAACAAAATCAATATCTAAGTTTTCTAAAATAGTTTTTTTTTGACTCAAACTAAAAATTCTAAAATTTTTTAATAATTTATTAAAATACATTTTTGGCATAGGTTCAAATGTCAATACACCAATTCTTAATTTATATTTTTTTTTATATTTTGTTGCTAATTTAAATAACTTTTGATGACCAGAGTGAAGACCGTCAAAATTACCAATTAATAATATTGAGTTTTTGTCTTTAATAGAAATATTAAAATTTTTATAATGTTTTATTTTTTTTACCACTTTAATTCAATTTGTATAAAATTTACTATAGCTTCATATTTTTTTGAAACTTTTTCAACTCCATCTTTAATAATTTCCC
>MDSW01189644.1_pt1 | contig 12932 bp, 10 predicted proteins | sample 811171 | NCBI WGS metagenome assembly MDSW01 (sample SAMN05326641, study PRJNA326480) | marine metagenome | isolation source: seawater | place: Atlantic Ocean: North West | collected 2012 | reverse complement strand
TATTGCACGTAAGATTGTCATTTTCAAATAATGTAGAATTTAGAAATTGATAATTGATCTCACAAAAAATTGATAAAGAGTTATTTTCAGATAACGACGCATCTAAAGCAGAATTGTTTGCTAAAGGTAGACCCAAAATAAATAATATTAAAAAAATAAAAATTAATATATAAATATATCTGTATTTACCAAAAACTTTGAATAGTAAAATATTTATAAATATAAAACTTAATGATAAGAATATTGCTATATAAAATGTTTTAAATGTATCTGCTCTATTTGGATCAAAGTTATTTGAGGGAATTCCTAATACATTATTTATAATTAAAACAATAATTCCAATTAATGGTGAGTATATAAATTTTTTGTGTTTTCCCTTGTATCTTATTGAAGCAAAAATGAAAAATAAAGTTAATAGTATTGATAAGTATTGTTTTATAAATCTTGTGTAAAAACTAAATGGTCCAGAGTAATTTATTGTTTTATTAAATGAATCAATTTCAATTAGTTTGTCAGATGTATTGGTTGTTATAATTACTTTTTCATTTTTTTCTAATAAACCTTTGTCGTAGTTCCAATATAAATTAAAGTAATCATCAAAAGTATCAAGCAATAAAATACTGATCATGGAATCCTTGTGTTTATCTTCGTAAGGTTCTTTAAATAGTTTTATTGGATTTATCTTATAAATAATTGAAGGAGAAGCTTTGTTATTATATTTTAAGTCATGTTCTGCTTCATAGACAAATTTATCATTAAATTGATAAGACTCATATTGCAATAAAGAAAAAATAATTGATAAAAGCAGGAATCCGCTTAAAATTAATTTTTTATTAATTTTTAAATATTCTTTGTAATAAACAAATACTAAAAAGATTGACAGCATAGCTGTTACTGAAAGTTTTAAAGTTAGAACAAAACCAAATAAAAATATAAACGAATAAAAGTATTTTTGATTTTTATATTTTAGGTTCATTTCTATAAAATAAATTATCCAAATAAGTAGTGAGAAACTTAATATTTCTGGCTTCATTGTTATTCTCATGCCAATCATTGGTGGAAAAAAATTTAACAATGATAAAGATAAATAAATATTAGAGATTTCAACCTCATACAGTTTCAGTAATTTGTATAAACCAATTAAGCCAACAATATAAATTAAATAGTTAGTTGATTGAATTGAGAAACTTACAAGGGTTTCGTATGAATTAAAAATATTTTTTTCTGAATTCATTTCCATGATTTTTGAAACATAGAAATAATATATTGGATTTTGTTCTAAATTTGTAGAATTTAAATCACCATTAAAATATTTTAGGTAACGGTTATACTTGTCAAAATCCTGCCCAGAGGAACTATCGTAATATAAATTAACTACTGAATGGCTAAATATTAATGTGATAAAAAATAAGGTTTTATCTAGGTAATCTTTTGAAAATAACTTTTTAAATTTCATTAAATACAATAAATCTATTATATTTGCGTGAAAATATTAACATTATCAATATGAGTCATTTATTTAATCTTCCTGATAATGTATATGACAATTACGATTTTTATGAAATTTCTAAATTTAAAAAACTTTTTTTGTTTTTTCACTCCAGGTTTTTTATATTAATTTATAAATTATTCAAAAATAATATATATGCAAAAGTAATTAATTTATTCTTTGTCAAAAAGGGTAAAGTTACATACATAAAAAATTTGGGATACAACTACCATCATCAAAATACCTCAATTGTTTATCCAAATAAATTAAGAATATTTAGAGCAATAGATAAACTTGATGACTTAAAAATAAGATTTGAAGAAAAATATTTTCTTAACAAAATTAATTTTAAAAGAGGTGATTTAATAGTTGACTGTGGGGCAAATATTGGAGAGTTGTATTTTTCAGTTTCAGATAATAAAGATTTTGAATACATAGCTTTTGAACCCGACATTAATAATTTTAATTGTTTATCTAAAAATTTATCTAATTTTAAAAACGTCAAACTATATGAAACGGGTCTTTCAAACAAATCAGGTGAAGAGAAGCTTTATATTAGTAGTGATGGTTCAGATTCTTCGTTTTCTTATTACGGTGATGAAAACCATGTAGTTGTAAAAACCAACCCACTAGATTTTTTTAAAATTACTAAAGTAAAACTACTAAAAATAGAAGCTGAAGGATTTGAGCCAGAAATTTTAATAGGTGCAAAAAATACTATTAAGAATACAGAATTTATAGCAGTTGATGTGAGTTGTGAGAGAGGCCAATATAGTCAAAGCACCTTACCTGAGGTTACTAATTATTTAACCCAAAATAATTTTGAACTACTTGGATTTAACCCAAAGTATTTATCTGTTTTATTTAAAAATAAAGACTTTTGATATGTGTGGATTTATAGGACAAGTCTCAGACAATTTAATCGACTTTGATTTAGTAAACAAAGCTAATGATCACATTATTTGTCGTGGTCCAGACCAAACTAAACAATTAAGCAATCAAAATTATGAAACAATAAATTTTGATAATGAATTCAATGTTTTTCAAGTATTTAATAGATTATCTATATTAGATCTCTCGGAAACAGCCTCGCAACCTATGATCTCAGAAGAATATAGAACTTCAATATTGTTTAATGGTGAAATTTATAACCACAAGGAACTTAGGACATATTTAGAAGATTTAGGAATTAAATTTAAATCTAATCATTCAGATACTGAAGTAGCACTTTTAGGATTATCTAAATTTGGCGTTAGTTTTATTGAAAAGCTTAAAGGCCAGTTCTCAATTGTATTTTTTAATTATAAAAATAATGAAATATATTTAATTAGGGACAGATTAGGTCAAAAACCACTATTTTATTCACTTGAGGATAACAGTTTATTATTTTCATCAAATTTAAAAGCTTTATTAAATATAAGTGAAAAAAAAATAATTAAAGAAAGCAGTTTAAATGAATACCTTTCATTAGGTGTAGTGACTTCTCCAAACACTTTATTTGAAGATATTTATAAAGTTAAACCATCTGAAGTAATAGTTATTGATGTAGGAAAAAAAATATCTATTAAGTATAAAAATTTCTACTGGGATCTTAAAGATTATAAAAATAATAATGATTTTAATTCAAATAAATTTTACCAATTTCTAACAGATTCTTTAAATAAAAGATTAAATGCAGATGTTCCAGTTGCCAATCTAGTATCTGGGGGTATAGACAGTACACTACTATTAAAATTAACATCTGATCAAGAATCAAATCCAAATACATATTCAAGTATTCAAGATAACGAAAAATATAATGAAGAAGTGTGGATTAATGAAGTTTTAAATGTTTATAGAACATCCCATACTTCAAATAAGATAAAGAATAAAATTGGACATGAAGAAATTATTGAGTCGATTGATATTTTTGATGAACCATATGCAGATCCTTCTACCTTTCCTTCTTATTTAATATATAAATCAATTTCTAAAGAATTTAAAGTAGCAATTACTGGAGATGGTGGAGATGAACTATCTAATGGATACAATAGAGTAAACTACTTACTTAAAAAAAAGACTTATCATAAATACTTAAAGTTATTGTATAAAATTTATCCAAAATATTTAGGTAGCGGAAATTTCTTTCTAAGAAACGATAAAAATATTAAAAATGCATACAATTCCTATTTTCATGATTTAAATTTTTTAAAAATACTAAAAATTAAAAATTTCCAACCAAAAAATTTACTTGTAAGTGAAACAGGAGACAATTACAAGGATATATTTTTATCTGAGTATTTATTTTATCTAAATGAATGTATGCATCTCAAAGTAGATAGAACATCTATGGCCTCTTCAGTTGAAGCAAGATCTCCTTATGTTGATTCTGATCTAGTTGAGTATATGTATTCTTTAAATCAGAAGCACTTAGATATAAAAAATCCAAAAAAAGTATTTAAAGATATTTTAAATAGTGATTTCTCGGATGAATTTTATAACAGAAAAAAAATGGGATTTGTTTTCAACCTCGAAGACTGGGTGTTTAAAAATTTTAATTTAATTTTAAAAGAACTGGAAGATGGAGAAATCTCAAATCATGTTGATCTTAGAAAGATTAAGTATCTCAATTTATGGAAATCTAGAATCAACGGTTTAAGAGTTTGGAAATTATATTTTCTTAATCAGTATCTTCAATCTATTAAGTTTTTATAATCCTCAATTTCTTTTGTTACTGCTTTTTTTACAGAATAATGTTCATTAATAAATTCTTTTCCAGATGAAGAGATTTCAATCATTTCATTTTCTTTTATGTTAAAAAATGTATTTTTTAATTCATTTGTTTTTAATTCAAATAGATAGCCGGTCACTTTATCATTTACTATTTCTTTATTATTCGGTATTGAACTTGCAAACACAACACATCCATTTGCCATTGCCTCAAGTAAAGATTTAGGATTGCCTTCAAAATGTGATGATATTATATAATATTTATAATCTTCCATTTCCTTGTGTAACAAGTCATTATTTACTAATCCTTTAAATTCAATTAAAGTATTTTGTTTTTTTGCTAATTCTTCTAAGTCTTTTCTTAAAGATCCTTCGCCATAAATATCTATTTTTATATTTGAATTTGAAAATTCATTTATTATGTACTCATAATTTTTTTGTTCTTCAAGTCTTCCAATACAGATAATTTGATTTTTTTTACGTTTGTTAAAGGGTTTAGTTTCTTTAATGTCTACTGAGTTTTTTCTTATCTTAATTTTTTTTGTAAAAATAAATTTTTTTCTTAAAAAGTTCAAATCTGTCTCACTTGACACAGAATAAAAATTACAGAAGGCCAGAGCTAATTGTGTAAGGAAATAGTATAAAATTATTTTGAATTTTCCTACTTTCATTAATTTACTAAAAGTGTACATATCATATCCTGTTCTTACGTATAAAGGAACGCGCAGGAAAAGCTTAAGTAATATTGCTACCCATACACCTAGTAATTGGTTATGTTTTATTACTTTCACATTTTTAAGTAATTTATAAAAGTAAATAGGAATAAAAAAGCTTTGTAAGATTCTAATTAATTTAGATTTTGGAAGTCTTATTTTTTCATATATGGGAATAACAATAGAATTTTTGAAATATTTTTCATATTTTAAATCGTTTTTATCTCCGTATGTCAAAAAAATAAATTTAAAACCTTGTTCTTCTAATTTTTTGTACATCCTTATTTCATTTATTAAGGTTCCTGAATTTTCCCAACTTTGAAATGAATAATCAAAAGTAAAAATTTTAAGAATAAAGTAATTTTTCAAATTAAAGTTTTTCTTAGCTTTCTCTTTTTTTGGACATTTTGATACTCTTCATTCCACCAGCTCTTATTATTTACATACCATTCAACAATTTCTGGGAGTACTTCTTTGAAATTAAACTTAGGAGCCCATCCAAGCGATGTTAGCTTTGAGATATCAACCGCATATTTGAAATCATGCCCCGGTCTATCTGATACAAATTCAAGCCTTGATGAATCTAAGTTTAAATTTTCTAATATTAAATTTGTTACATCTATATTTGTAAAATATTCATTTGACCCAAGGTTGTAAATTGAATTATCCTCTCCGTTTATTAATACTTCAAAAACTGCACTAGCTGTATCTTGTACATGGAGCCAGTGTCTTATGTTTTTTCCATCTCCATAAACCTCGATGTTTTTATTGTTTATTAAATTAGCAATCGAATACGGTATTAATTTTTCTGGTTGCTGGTAGAAACCATAATTATTTGCTGGCCTACACATTTTAATATTTAAACCGTATGTTTTTTTAAATGCATTACAAACCATTTCGGCCGAGGCTTTGCTTGCTGAGTAGGGTGAAGAAGGATTTAATGTTTCCTCTTCTTTAAAGAAGTGATCTTTTGCACTTCCATAAACTTCATCTGTTGAAATATGAAGTATATTTTCTACTTCGTTTTTTACGGCATACGTCAAAATTGCGTTTGTCCCGCTTACATTAGAGTGTATAAATGATTCCGGGTTTGTTATTGAGTTGTCAACATGCGATTCTGCAGCGAAGTTAATTATAAAATTAATTTTATTTTTATTAAGATATTCGATTTCTTGAATATTATTAATATCATTTTCGAAAAAAATGAATCCTTTTTCTGACTTAAATTCGTTATAATTTTTTTTCGACGTTGTTGATAATAAGGCGTCTATTCCAATCAAATTAAATTCATTTTTATGATGATTGTTTAAAAAATTTATGAAGTTATAACCAATAAATCCAAAACAACCAGTTACTAATAAATTCATATATTTATATATTACTTCTGAAGAAAACATAATATACTTATATTTAAAATCGAGAGAATATTGAATATTGCAATTGCTATACCAATTTATAATGAATCAGAGTCAGTTGTTGACTGTCTTGATAAGGTAAACAGTCAAATAAAGAAATTAGATTCATATGATATTGATGTAATTTGTATTAATGACGGTAGTGAAGATAATTCTTTAGATTTATTGGAACCATTTAAAAATCAAATAACTATCTTGTCGAGTGATGTAAATTTTGGATTATCTGAAGTTTTCAACAGTGTTATACAATACACTAAAGAAAAAAATTATAATTATTTAGTTATTTTTGATGCAGACCTTCAATACCTCATTGAAGACCTTGAGACATTGCTTTTAAAAATAAATGAAAGCAAAGCAGACATACTTATAGGTTCCAGAAATTTCAGGTCAAAAAATCATTTTAAAGTATTAAAAAAATATCTTCAGATTATAGGATCTAAGGCAATAAGTTTTATTCTGGGAAAACAAATCAAAGATGCAACTTCTGGATATAGGGTCTATTCAAAAAGAGCAATCAATAATTTGTTTACAACAAATTCATTTACATATACTCTCGAAACTTTGTTTCAAGCTGTAGAAAAAAAGTTGCTTATTTTTAATGTAGAATTATCTGGATTTAATAAAACAAGAGAATCAAGATTATTTAAAAGTAACTTTGAATATTTAATAAAATCTTTTTTTGTTATTCTTAAATCGATAACTTTATATAGAAGAAAATTATTATTTAAAATCTTGTTAGTTTTATCAATACCGGGTTTTTTATTATTTTCTAGATTTTTTATAACCTACTTTAGTCAAGGCTACAATGCTGGCAATCTTCAGTCGTTAATAGTTGGTACGTTCTATTTAGTTATACTATTTTTAATTTACATTTTAATTTTTCAATATATTTCGTATGTAAAAATGAATACAAAGTTAATGCAAATAGAGTATAAAGCTAAACATAAAAAGTATTAAAGTAAAGAATCTAAATCAAGCCAGTACTTTTCATTTACTGTTGTTTTTTCACCATAACCCCAAGTTGCATATTTAAATTTAACGCCTGCATCTTTTGCTGTTAAATAGTCATAATATGTATCTCCAATGTATAAGAGATCACTAGGCTCTATTTCGTGTAAGTCGATAATTTTCTTTAATCCATCCCCACTTGGCTTCCCTGATAAATTGCCCAGATCTTCTGGTGTTAGTATGGTTTTAAACTCTACTTCATGAAGTAATAATTCTATAATTTCGAGAGTTCTTTTTCGAGTTTTTGAAGTGTAAATACTAATGTCAATGTTCTTGGTATTTAATTCTTTTAAAAATTCTAAAACATATTCATAAACTAATATTTCATCTTTATGTTTTGAAGAAGTTAAGTCATATATATTTTTAATTTCAACCCAATCTTCTTTTGGCAACTTAAGCTCTTCAAGTATTGAATAAAATTCTCTTCCTATATGTTCCCTATAGCTTTCAAATTCTATATCTAAATTAAATTGAGATTTAACACTATCCCAAGATTTCTTCATAATATTTATTGAATTTATTATTACACCATCTAAATCAAAACATATATGTTTATGGTTCATCATAAAATACTAATTCTTTAATTCTGCTATTTTAATTTTTTTGTAATTTAAGTTTATTTTTTCAATTTCTACATTTTTTGAATATGTTGGAACGCAGAATTTATTTACCCAACATTGCTCAGAGTTGTCTGACCTTACTATCTGTCCATTTTTATTTTCTGAATAAGCAATATTATCAGGTATTACAATTATAAAATCTTTTAAAGGGTCTTGGATAAAAGCAACAATACTAGTTACTCTAAGAAAAAAAACTAAGCTTAAGCAATACAAAGCAATATTTAGATTTTTTATTATATTTCGTTCAAACCTTGAATCAATTATGTAATTAATTAACAGTAAACTTGATGTCATAAATAGTCCAATTCCAAATCGTGGATTTGGTGTTGTGACCATCCAAATCAGCACTAATGAAATATTTCCGAATAAAACATAAGTAAAAATTTTATAACTAATTCTTAGCTTAAAAAATAATAAAATAATTGAATAGATAATTATTATTGTTGCAAAATAATTAATTAAAGTTGAGGAGTTATAACTATTCTTATCTGACCAGTAGTAAAACCAGTCAACTATGTTCTCATCAAAACTATAACTTCTTAAAGATTGTCGTATATTTGCTGATTCGCTTTGAGCATATCCTTTTTGATACCAATCTAAATTATTAAAACATAATGGTTCGATTGGGAATATTAGGCACCCACTATTTATTAAATTTTTAATAAAATGAACTGAAGATACGGCAAGAAGTACAATATAGAAGTTTTTTCTAATTATATGTGAATTAAAAATTAGTAAGTATATAAACGGAATGAATAATAAAAGCCCTAATGGTCTTAGTTGGATTGCAAATATTAGGTAGATTCCAAAGAATTTAATATCTAATAAATTTAGATCTTCTTTACCTAAAGCTGAAATAAATAGAACAATAAATGTAATAAAAACAATTCCAAAAACTGTATCATATTTTGTTATTCCTTCAATTTCTATAAATCCATTTTTTCCACCATTAATTCCAAAGTTATCTAAAAATCCAAAAATCAATAATGCTGTTGCAATACCAAGAGTCTTGTTTTTATTTATTAAAATTTGATCACTTATGAGTTGAAAGAAAAAAACTATAAATAATATATTTGTAAAATGCAGTAATAAGAAATTTTCGTTTATCCAAAAGTTAGCATTAATGTAATCAAATATCGAAGAATAGCCATATCGCATATGAAGATTTGAAAGACCAAAAATAATTTTTTCACTTCTTAGCCAGTTTTGAAAATTTAAGTGATATAAGCCAGCATCATAACTAAAACCTAAATTGTATGTTGATAAAGGGATATAGAAAATAGGTAATAAAAATAAAAAATTTTTAAAGTTTATAATATCTAGATTAATTTTTTGAAAATGTAATAAATTTAAAAATATTGTTGAGATATAAAAAAATATTGTAAAGTAAATATTTATCTTATAAAAAAAGTTATAAACTATTGATAAATTTCCTAAAAAAACTAAACAAATAGTTGGGTAAAAGATGTTTTTACTGTAATTAATTATTTTATCTTGGAAATTGTTATTTCTATTTATTAAGCAATAAATTCCTCTTCCAGAGAAGTAAGTTAATAAATAAAAAATTAAAAACTGTGAAATTAAAGTCATTATAAATATGTAACCGTTTCTTCTTTACGCCAGGAATTAATTGCTGTATCTAAATAAAGTATTTTTAAAAATAACAAAATTAAATTAAGGTAAATCAAAAACAATATCGCATGAATCTGATAACTTACTTCCATTCTCGTCAACCATATTAATTTCAACAAAATAACTGTTTAATCCAGTTTCTTCATTTAAATTAATTATAAATTCTTTTGCATTGAGTTTCTTTACTATCGGTGCGTTATTAGAACTTTCTGTTTTTGAGCTCAATAAAACCTTATTTTTATAAATTGTTTCTTCTATTGAAATTATATTTGTTGTACCTGCAATTACTCTATATTTTAAATTATGGTAATTTCTAGATGTGTAGATTTTTGTTGGGCAATTAATGATTAAAATTTCTGAATTATAATTTGTACAAAAAGAAAAGAATAAAAAAAATATAATAAACTTTTTTATCATAATGTTTGATTATAGAGAACAAAAAAAAATGAATGTTTAAAATAACGGTAATGGGATATAAGTCATTAAATTTTAACTATAAAAAAAATCTTAACATACTAAAAATAAGTCAAGTTTTACCATATATTCTTCTTTTATACATTGCTTATTTGTTTATATTCAATTACTTGACTCCAAGATATGTATTTTGTGATGTAAATCAAATTACAGATATTTTTAAGTTTATTTATTGCGGTGATTTTGAAGATTATCAGCTCTCAATAGAAAATATAGAAATCTTATTTTCAGAAATGTATACATACCAAGCCAGGCCATTCTTAATTGTTATTGTTAATTTTATTTATTCCTTTTTTTCTTTCACTACATTTTCAAATTTTGAAAAAATTATTTATTCATATATTATCTTTAATTTTATATTGATTATTTTTCAACTATATTTAGTAGTCAATTATTTTTTAAGAAAAAATTATGAACTATCTAGGTTAAGAATTTGTATAGCTTCGTTAATTCTTATTCTCAATCCAGTAATGAAATTCAGCCTTACTGAAATTACTATTCAAACAGGCACCATTATAATTTTCTTACTTTCAATGAATTATTTCTTAAACTATGAAAGCAAGTATGTATTTTTATTAGGCTTGATGTATCTTTTTAATGGGTCTTCTGTTTTCTTTGTTTTAATTATATTGTTTAGTTTTTTATTAAAAAAAGTAAATCTCTTTAAGTCATTTTTACATACCATCTTACTTTTTATGCCTTATTTGATATATAGGTCGATCTTTCTTTTTAAAGGCATTGATTTTTATAACGCAAATACTAATTATTGGGGACAGTTTTATTGGTTAAATAAATATTTATATAAAGTAATAAATATTTTTATTGAAAGGCTTAATTTGAATATTGATATGTTTGAAATTAAATATTTTTCAGGTCAGTGGTATTGCACGGATATTCCTGATTTTTTTGTTTGTTACTTAAAAGATACAAGTTATTCTCTAAATTACTTAATACCTATAGTATTGTTTTCAGTCTTAATAATTGCTCTCAAAGAAATAAAAATCAACAAAGAGGTGTATCTTTTATTTTTAACTTATTATTTATTTTGGAGTTTAATTGGTTGGTACCCGCCAATAAGATTTAGTTTGTACTCAATAAACGCATTTTTAGTTGTTGTGATTATACATTACATATTCTCAGTAAAAACTAATTTATATAACACGCTAATACTTGTGACAATAATGGGATATCTCTTATATTTAGAAAATTGGAATTATTTTTTATATGAAAATAAAAGATTAATTTTATCGATCACAAATTCAGATGTTTTTATGTACATTTTTGTGATATTTACATTACTTTTTCTTTCAAAACGTGAGAGAATTTTGAAATAATATTAATTTAACAAAGATTTCTAGCTCTTTGCACTTAAGTAATATGTAATAAAAAAATTACTTAATAAATTTATCTTCAACCTTTTTATATACTTTGTTTTCTATTACTTCAAGTTTAGTCACAAGGTTTGAATTATTTTTTTCACCTTCTTTCCATATAGGGACCATAGCATTCCACATTCCCTCACCTTTAAATCTGGAATAAAGAGAAGCACCTACATGGAGGGCAATTACCGCATAACTAAGAAATGCTGAAAATTCATGAATTGCAATAGCTATTTCTATTCCTCCAATTCCCAAATTGAAAACACCCGCAATGATAAGCCCTGTGGTTGGAAGCATTATTAAGCTGAAATATACAAGTCTATGAACAGTTTTTGCAATAAAAAGATGACCTTTTGGTACCTCATCATTTGAACCCAGCAAAGCTGGCGTATCTTTCATATAAAAATATCTGACTAGAACAAGAGTCAAAAATATTATTGCAAACATGATTTCGAAATTAAGTAATGATGCATCTTCAAGCTCAGTTAAATCGTCAACTTGTTTAAATATTCCATAGGCATACAACAAAGTAAATGTCCAATGAATAAACTTAGCTAACGTTGTGTGAGAATTCATTATTTTATTATATTATTTTATAGAAGAGTAAGAGGCATTTATTAGACTTTGCCCTCTTTCATTGATCAAATATTCTCCTCCTAACCTATTTACTAAATAACCAAAAGACATTTTATTTTCTGGATCAGCAAAGGTGGCACTACTTCCTCCAAAGCCAACATGTCCAAACGCATTTGGACCAATCATAAATGAACCACCTTCTCCTTCAAAACTTTTTCGATTGTCCATGCGCAACATAAATCCTTCAGAGAAGTTAGTTGGAAAAAGAAGCATATTATCTATACCTGGTTTTACTTTTGATTTACTCAGTCTTTTAACATAGCTCTTTGAGAGAAGCTTTTCATTGTTTTGAGCAAGAGGAGTAAACATTCCTGCTAATGAACGAGCATTGGTAATTCCTCCAACGCTTCCCAGCTCAGATCTGTATGTTTCTTTTGCATTATAATCATATCCACCAGTGTTAGTTAAAGAGAGTCTTTGGATTGATGTTGGGTCTGTTCTAAAAGCTTCTGCGAAGCCACTCGGTTTATCGGAAGGATTAGGTTTAAAGGGGGTTATTTTAGCTACTCTTTTATCCTCACTTTCAGGTAGCCCAATCCAATAATCTAGATTATATGGCTTACTTATTTCATCATTAAAAAACTGACCCAGAGATTTTCCAGAAATTCTTTTGATAAGCTCACCAATTAACCAACCAGTGGTAATCATGTGATAGCCTACTTTTTCACCCGGTTTCCAAAAAGGCTCTTCATTCTCTAACAGCTCAACCATATAGTCCCAATCTAAGAAACCTCCTTCTTTAACTTCAGTTCTAAGGGCAGGAAGGCCAGCTGAATGATTTAATATCATTCCAACCGTTGTGTCTTCTTTACCTTTTTTTCCATATTCAGGCCAATATTTACTTACCTTTTCTTTTG
>MDSW01013391.1_pt1 | contig 12932 bp, 8 predicted proteins | sample 811171 | NCBI WGS metagenome assembly MDSW01 (sample SAMN05326641, study PRJNA326480) | marine metagenome | isolation source: seawater | place: Atlantic Ocean: North West | collected 2012 | reverse complement strand
CCCCTGTTCACGGCCCTGATTCCGCGTGGTTGTGCTGCCGAGTTCGGTCTGTGTGGACCGGCACCTCACAAATGCATGGAAAGCCGATTCGGCAACCGTTGACCGGGTGTCGGCATTGCGTACACTCGCAGTATGAAGCGAAAGAAGCTTGGCGAGCAGTTTGAAAACGTGCTGAAGTCAGCAAGGCGCCTTGCTGTCCTTGAGGAAGCACGCGCTGTCGTTGTGCTCTCTGAAGCCTGTTTCAACTTCAAGGCAATGAAGAAACTGGTTCGCGGAGTCTCGCTGTTGGTCGCTGCCGAGGACGAAGAAGTTCAGGAGGCAGTGAAGGCTGATGAGATCGATCTGATTCCCCTGGAGCACGAACCCGAGACTCGCAGTCGTCAGGTCTCCCAAATGCTCGTTGAAGCGATCGCAGATGAGTTGCTTCAGTCGGGAGACGTTGTCATTGCCGTGTATTCTTCCTTTGAAAAGGAAATCTGCGACACAATCAGCGTGATCCGTCTGGCAGATCAACTGGCCCGACTGACCAGTCGCGACCTGCAACGCCTCGAGACTCAGGTTCCTCTGGATACTCTTCGAATCGTTGTTGACCTCGCCTGTGAGATCGGGCGGGAAGGACGCGAAGGGAAGTCGGTTGGAACACTCCTTGTTGTGGGACACCATCGCAAGGTTATGGAACTGTCTTCTGAAACGGTTCATGACCCGTTCAAGGGATATGCGAAACCAGAACGCATGATTCGCAGCCCGCGAGTCCGCGAAAGCATGAAAGAACTGTCTCAAATCGACGGGGCGTTTGTGATTTCGGCAGACGGTGTCGTTCAGGCAGCAGGCCGCCATCTGCGAGCCCATTCAGAAGGAATTATCATTTCCAAAGGCCTCGGGTCACGCCACTGGGCTGCGGCGGAGATCAGCAAGGCGACCGACGCAGTTGCAATTGCAGTTTCTGAATCGACCGGCACAGTTCGGATTTTCCAGGATGGCAAAGTCGTCCTGCGAATTGAACCCATGTCTGCCAACATGAAGTTTACCGACTTCGAGTCTGAGCCGCCGACACCCGACTAATCTGAATTCGGTGCCAACTTATGACCATCGTCCTGAAAATGAAGAGTGTGTCCCGGTCGTTTCAGACCACAGGCGGCACGCTGGAAATCCTGAAGGACGTGAATCTTGAACTGTCTTCAGGAGAAGCAGTTGCCCTGCGGGGCCCTTCCGGATGTGGCAAGAGTACTCTTTTGCACCTTGCGGGCACTCTGGACGAACCGACCAGCGGGGAGGTACAGGTTCTCAGTGAGAATCCGTGGGATCTCGACGCATCAAAACTGGCTGCCTTCCGCAACCAGCACATTGGATTTGTCTTTCAGGAGCATCAGTTGCTCCCACAGTGCAGCGTCCTTGAGAATGTTCTGTTGCCGGCATTGGCCGGTTTTGGCGACTCGGCAAAGAAACTCCAGTCGCGTGCTCAGGAACTGCTGGAGCAGGTCGGACTCGCTGAGCGGATGACTCATCGGCCCGCTGCTCTGTCCGGTGGCGAACGTCAGCGAGTGTCTGTCTGCCGGGCTCTGATTCATCAGCCATCACTGCTGCTGGCGGATGAGCCGACCGGTAACCTCGATCCCGTCACTGCAGAATCTGTTGGTCAACTGCTGCTGAAAATGGCAGCTGAGCACAAAGCGGGCCTGCTATGTGTCACACATAGTGATCAGCTGGCCGGCAGTTTTCCTCATGTTGCAATGATGGGGAAGGGGACAGTCCGCTTTTCGACGGCAGACACTTCGTCCTGAACGGGAATTCGCCATGCTCCGATCCATCCTGATTGCAGCGCTGGCCCTCCCCGTGTTGGCCCAGGACGAGGAGCAGCTGCGCTGGCTTGTCCAGGGTGCACCGGATCCGGCCGCCATTTCGTCGGACGATGGCTCCGGTCTGTACGTATTTGCGACCGGAAAAGGAATCGCCATCTGGCACAGTCCTGATGGAGCCGACTGGAAGAAGATCGGACGTGTCTTTGATGAGGATGTGCCAGCGCGGGCAAAGAAACTGATCCCGGGAGCCGATTCCGTCTGGGCACCCGATATTCAGTATGCCAACGGAAAGTACTACCTCTACTACAGCGTCTCCACGTTTGGCAGCCAGCGAAGTGTGATCGGCCTCGCGACGAATAAGACTCTGAATTCGAGGAGTCCGGAGTATCAGTGGGACGACCAGGGAATCGTCCTTGAGTCATTTCCTGATCGCAATGACTTTAACGCGATCGATTCGGCCATGTATGCAGAAGGGGATCGCGCGTGGCTTGTGTGGGGATCGTACTGGACAGGCATCAAAGGCGCTGAGATTAACACTCGCTCGGGTCGTCCTGATTCAACCCAGCCAAAAGCAGTTTCCATCGCCGGTCGTGCTGAGAACGGCAGCGTGGATATAGAGGCACCTTACCTGGTCAAACGAGACGGCTGGTACTACCTGTTCGTTTCCTGGGATTTCTGTTGCGACCGCGAACAGAGCACTTACAAGATTATGGTTGGTCGCTCAAAGGCTCCGCTCGGACCCTACTTCGACCGTCAGGGACGGAACATGTCCGAAGGTGGTGGGACGCTGGTGCTGATGAGTGACGGGCGATGGCGTGGCCCAGGTCATAACAGCGTGCTGAGACATCATGGTCAGGACTACCTCGTTTATCATGTCGTCGACTCACAGGATCCGGACGCGGGCCGCCAATTGCAGATGAGATCTCTTGAGTGGAAGAACGGCTGGCCGTCAGCTGGCTCAATTGTCACGTCAGACCTCAAAGATAAACCTGGCCCCCCGCTGTCGGGCCGCTGGATTCACGTCGTCGATGAACGTGACACCTATGACATCTTTTTCGAGCCGACCGGGCGTATTACGGGGGTTCGAGGTAAAGCCGAATGGAAGCGGGAAGGCAGTGACCTGCTCTTACAATGGATCGATCCTAACGCGCCGGGAGGGCGCTGGATCGACCGCGTCAAACTTTCTGATGACCTGAGTCAGTACTCCGGTCGCAATCAGAACGGAACTCTGATTCAGGGTCGCCGCGCCCTCGAAAGGTAGTCATGTCTCGCCTTCTGAATGCTCTGTGTCTGACGCTGCTGATCCTGCCGGTTTCAGCAGGCGACTCAGTCGACGTACTGGGCCTGCCAAAGGAACGATACTCTGACTGGCCCGTCAGGACCTCGTCCCGCGGTTCGGTCGCGATTGCCGAGAAGCTTGCAGACAACGAAGTCCTGGTCCCGTTGCTGAATCGTGATGAATTACCGGTGGCGCTGATTGCTTCAGATGAAATCGCTGCTTTGCTGCCATCAGCAAAACTGACTCGTCCGGAAGCGGACACATCTCTTGTTGAATGGATTTCAAAACAACTGGATTCCAGCAAAGCGATCTGTTGGATTTCCGACAGCCGGGATGACATCGAAGTTCTGTTGAAGATCAGAAAGCCGCTGCAGTCTTTCGTCGCGGAGGGTGGAACAGTGGTGCTCATTGGTCCGCACGCGGTCGCAGCCGGAAGCAACTACAGCGCCCGTGATGACCTCAGACGCTGGAAGCTCGGGGCTGGCCTGATCAGTGATGCGGCCATCTGTTCGTCGACTGCGTCAGACTCGGACACATTTCTTAAAGCACTGACTCGAAGGGTCGGTATCCAACTGGGGCAGACCGGGCTGCTGTATCTGCGAGCAAGAAAGTTTGCCGTTGTGGGTGACGGGCAGGCCACGTTTCGTCTGGCGAAGGGCAGCTGGCTGAACGCCAGAGAACAGGTTCTTCGGCCTCAGAAATCTCGCGGGCAGGACCCGAACGAGTTCATTGTCGATCTGACGGAATGGCGCCGAGATGCCATTGAACGCACGCTGGAACCATTCCCTCCTGCGAAGCCACCGACGCCTCACGTTAAATCGGGCACGCTTTATATCGTGGGTGGCGGAGGAATGCCAAAAGGCCTGATGGAAGAGATTGTCAAGGCGGCCGGAGGCAAAGACGCCGAGATGGTCTACGTTCCGTGCGCGGAGCAGGAGGAGATTCCTCGTTCTTCTCTCATTGACCTCTGGAAACGCATGGGGGTTAAGTCAGCGGTGGTGCTGCACACGAAAGATCGAGTCAAAGCAGATACAGATGAGGAGTTCTACAAGCCACTGAAGACAGCCACCGGGATCTGGTTTGGCGGCGGGCGACAGTGGAATTTTGCGGACTCCTATTATGGAACGACCACCCATCGTCTCATGAAAGAGGTTCTTGCAAGAGGTGGTGTCATCGGAGGTTCGTCCGCTGGTGCATCCATTCAGGCTCGCTATCTTGCCCGCGCCACTCCCATCCAGAATTTCAACATTATGGCACCCGGTTATGAGCGAGGTGGCCTGGGATTCATCGGCGGTGTCGCCATCGACCAGCATTTCAGTCAGCGGGGACGTCAGAAGGACATGACGAAACTCGTGAATCGTTATCCACAAATGCTGGGCATTGGCCTTGATGAAGCAACGGCCATCGTTGTGAATGGCAGTGAAGCAAAAGTCGTGGGTCGAGGAAGAGCTCATTTCTATGACCGCAACGTACCGGTTGTTGAAGGAGAACCGGATTACGTCGCTCTGCCCGCCGGTTCAAAGTACGAACTGGCGACGCGAAGAGTGCTGCATGATGCGACCCCTCCTCCAAAGGAAGAGGCCGCTGAAGAGTCAGCCGACACAGAGTCGGTGGAACTGTGATAACTCTGGTGGGCAACCTAACACCGATCAAGGATGCTCCCGGCGCACTGCGTCTGCGGCGGATTCTGGTCCAGTTCCTGCTGCTCATCGTCGCTGTTGTGCTGGCCCGGACTGCTGCTGCTGAAAATGCGAAGACAATTCAGGAGTTGGCGGTTCATGCCCGGGACTGCTGTGTGCGAGTTGCATCGGCCGGTGATCAGGCATCTGGAGTGCTCATCAGTGACACAGGGCACATTCTGACAGTTGCTCACGGCGTTGCTCCTCAGGCAGAAACTGTTCGCGTGCAACGGAATGGAATTCAGGTCACCGGACAGGTGCTGTTACGTGATGCCAAAAATGATGTGGCGCTGCTCAGGATTCTGCCAGGCGATATGACTCGTCTTGGCGTGAAGCCCGTTGCGATCTCGAAGAATGACTGTGAACAGGGAGACCTTGTTCTTGCAGCAGGCTTTCCTGCCAGGCAAGCTGCTTTGACACACGCAGTCGTGCGTTTCGGAACGCTGATGGTCAAGGGAAAGTGGCTGCGGAGCACATGCCGACTGACGGCAGGAGATTCGGGAGGCCCAATTCTCAATGGAGCCGGACACCTGATCGGCATTAACCAGAAGATTGGGACGATCCGAGATCAGAATCTGCACCTTGCAGTGGAATTGTGTCTGAGGGCGATTCAAGCAACGCATCAAGCGAAGACCGTTCGGACAGATTCAAAGTTGTCCGTCCCCAAAATCACGACCGCCGCGCGACAATCGCTTACTGAGTTCTCCGCTGTCGTTCTGGATGATAAAGGTCTTCAGTTGGCATCCGCGACGCGAGTAACGAGCGGAATATTTGTCACCAAGCGAAGCCTGATTCCTTCCAGCTCAGCAATCCGAGTGAGGTGGCAGAGTCAGTTGGTTGCTGTGCAACGAGAGACAGACACGGGATCAAACGACCTGCTGTTCCTTCGATCAGAAGACGTATCCGACGGCAATGTTGATTTTACTGTTCCGGCATTTGGCGACGTTATCTGGGGAGTCGGTGGTTCCCCGGGGATCATTGGACTGGTCCCCGTGTCAGAGCCAAAGCAGCGACCTTCACTCGGCTGCACGCTTCAGGATCTGGACGGAGTGGTCATTGTCACCCGAATCGCGGCTGACAGTTGGGCGCAGCGTTGCGGGCTAAAACCGGGCGATGCGTTGCAACAGGTTGGTCGCGAGAAGTTCAATACACTCGACAAACTTGGTGGCGTTGTGTCCGAGCGTAACCCAGGTGATCGACTTTCGGTGACGTGGACACGTGACGGCGAGAGAATGGTTGGGGAGTCCGAGCTGGACCATCCTCCGGAATCACTCCTCAATCGTCAGGAATACCTTGACGGTCGTGCCGGTCTGCTGAGTGCTCGGCGTACCGGTTTTCAAAGAGTATTCCAGCATGACGTTGCCGCTGGCGTCATCGCGATGGGCGGACCTGTTGTCGACTCCAGGGGACGGCTTGTCGGCGTCAACATAGCCGTCCGTTCCCGGGAAGCTGTGCTGGCGATCCCGATTTCCGAAGTGCTGAAAGCACGTTCGGAAAACAGATGAGTTCAATCGACTTTGCTCGCTCTGTGAACCTCAGTGGATCTCCGTGTACTCTGTGGTTAATAAATGCGTCGGGTATCACCGCAGAGTACACGGAGAGGCACTGAGGTGAGTGCAGACCGGTAGGTTGTGTGGGACTGTTGGGAGACCGCCCACCACCGAATAATGTGCACGCGGATTACGGGGCGGTGGACGATGCCCATCCTGCTTTCAGTCTTAGCGGCCCGGATTAACCACAGAGTTCACACAGGAACAAAGAGTTGACGTCAGGGATTTCTGGTGACGGATTCGATCCATTCTCTGTGGAGCTTCTCCAGCCGCTCGACGACGGCCGGTTGTTCTTTCGCGTGATTTGTACGTTCGGGCTCCGGATCGGCAAGGTTCACCAGTTCAGGCTTTCCGCGAGGACTTCCGATCAGTTTCCAGTCTCCTTCTCGCACGGCCCATCGGTTCTGCCATTGCCAGTGAAGCACTTTGTGATGTGATTCTGCATTGCCACGGATGATGGGGAGCAGGCTTTTTCCGTCAAGCGGCAAATTGGGAAGTTTGATTTTACACAGGTCCAGGACGGTCGGCATCCAGTCACACAGGGTGATTGCCTGATCGCGAACCAGCTTTGTGGGCAGCTTGTGTGGCCATGAAATAATAGCCGGTACACGCAGCCCACCTTCGTAGTAAGTGCCCTTTCGACCTCGCCACTTGCCCGTGTTCCCGCCGCCTCCGTTAGCACCGTATTTGTGCCCCTTTGGGAGCCCGGAGGAATGGTTGTCCACGCGAATGTGATTGGTCTCTTCGGAGTGACCGTTGTCGCTTTGGAAGACCACGATCGTGTTCTCGCGAACTCCGAGCCTGTCGAGATGATTCAGCACCCGTCCGATACGATCATCAACAGTCGTCATCATCCTGCCGTAGCTCTGTCGCGGCATGGGTGTCCTGCAGTAATACTGGTCAAACTTTGAGTCACCCTGTTCGGGGTAATGCGGAATGTTGAAGGCGGAGTAGAGGAAGAATGGCATCTCGGGATGCCTCGCCAGATGGTCAGTCAGGAATTCGGTCGCCTTTTGAACCGTAAGGTCAGGAAAGTACTCGCCCCGATGAAATACTTCCTGAGTGCCATGGTACAGATCGTGGAAGCCGTTTCCGTGCAGAAAGAAATGATTGAAGTTGTCGATAAAGCCGCCCCGATGTCCGAAGAAGTAATCGAATCCCTGGGTCGTCGGGCCGGCGTCTGCCGCCGCACCCAGATGCCACTTGCCGGTGAGTCCCGTCCGATAGCCGCTGCCTTTCAGTGCCTCAGCGATCGTGATTTCTTCCGTCGCCATGTTAATACCGCGTTTGGCTCTCAGGTCGCCCTGTGTCCACGAGGTTACTCCGGAGCGCTGAGGATGTCGCCCTGTCATCAGCATGGCGCGGGCCGGGCAGCACACGGTGTGAGAGTATGCCTGAGTAAACCGAATCCCCGCATTCGCAAGGCCGTCAATCCGCGGCGTAAACAGATCGCGAGACCCGTAGCAGCCCGGATCCAGAGTGCCCTGATCGTCCGTCAGAACAATGAGTACATTCGGTTGATCTGATTGGACGTCTCTGCCGTCGGCTCGCGTTCCGTCAATGTTTCGACCGGCCATTCTGAGTTGCGGTTTCCTCGCCGGCACCAGACGAATCTCCCGGCAGTCCATGACAGCTCCTCCGACCTTGACCATTGGTACGAGCTTCAGTTGTGTCTGCCGTGAGCCAGATAGTCTGATCCTGCCCAGGTGCCGCCAGCGGAAGTTTTGAAAGTGGCCCGTCTCTTCCACTTCGAAATTCAGTTCCTGATCACCAATCTGAATCTGAACTAAACTTCCACCATGTCCCTTCCCGCAGCCCTGATAGATCTCCACATCAAACTCTCCGGTGGCAGGTTGCAGTTGCCATGTGGCATAGTCTTCGGCAATCGTCCAGTAGCCGACGGTATTCTTGTGTGGCTGCCCCTCAAAACGCAGTTTCTCGCCGAATGTGCGGGCGAACTTTGCGGGCAGTGAAAGGACGCCCTGCCTGTTCGGAATTGCAATCGGATCTCTGTCAAAAAGCACCGGTGGGCCATCAAGAATGAGCTCCAGCACCATCGCTGACGGCTGGGGCGGCTTTCGGTGGAGTCGAAGTTCCCAGTAATGAATTTCCGGCCACATTGTCATTGTCGCACCGGAATCATCACCCACCCATTGGATTCGTTCGAGCACATTGGCCAGTCTGGGAATGTTGAGTTTTCCATTTGCGGGTAGCTGCCTGAGCCTCAGATATATGGAATTCCCGCGGACAAATGCCTCTCCGGAATCAAGTTTCAGATCCGGGAGCGGCTGTGCGTCTTCCGGCACTTCCCACGCAGAAGCCGAGATTGTTGTGAACAGAAAAATCAGGATCAGAAAGCGAAGCTGCATTGGAGTGGTCTCAAAGAAAACTGAGTGACTGATGATTCTGCAGCCCATGGAATTCAGCGTCAAACGAGCCTTCCCGGCCCGTCTTGCCGCCGGGCGCCAAATTCGGGAACATACGCAGGCAATAAATGTCATCCGGATACCGGGTGTCAGTAGCTCTGTTGATTACTGCATATCTCCCACTGTTCATTCCATAAACAGAGCATGGGCCAACCTGGTCACCAGACTTACTCTTTCCTGCAGGCGCATGGATGCGAATGCCGTCGGACAACCTGATTCGAATCCTTGGCGAGCTGCAGCTGGCGTCCCCCAAAGTGGTAGCGCAGTGTGAGTCGTCCGTCAAAAATCTGTGTCACGATCTGCCTGACTTTGATTCCGTCTGGCTCGATGCACTTGTCCAGCGAAGTGTTTTGACTGCATGGCAGGCCCAGGTGTTGCAGGGTTCTGAAGACGCAGCAGGTCTGCTTTCTGCTGGTGACTTTGTTCTCCAGCAACCTCTTGGCGAACAGACTTTCCTTGGTGCCTCACGACAGAATGGCCGGCTTGCAGTGCTCAGACGGCTGCCGGAACGGTCGGACTCAGATCACGAAGAAGTACTGTTAACAGGGTGGAGAACACTGTTGGACCGGCTGGATGGGATTCGGTCAGGGGCTCCAGATTCGATTGAGTTGCCCCGAGTCTGGATCGACGGTGAACAGTCACAATTCGTGGCTTCCGGTTTTGTCCCAGGCTATACGCTGGAAGAACTGATCATTCGCGGTGGCCGTCTCCCATGGCAGGCGGTTGCGGAAATCGGCCGTCAGCTGCTCGAAGCTGTCGCATGGCTCGAATCCTGTCAGCTCTACCATAGCCATATTGTTCTCCGTAACATCCGACTTAATGCCCACGGCCGCATGTGCCTTGTGAATCCGTTTGCGCATCACATGCAATCGCCCTACCTGTCGTTTCGTTCCGACCTGAAGCTGGACGATATCGAATGCACAGCACCAGAACTCGTTTCATCCGGACGGATGGTTGATTCACAGAGTGAGCTGTATTCAGTCGGCTGCGTTCTCTGGAATCTGCTGACCGGGCGGAGTGTGTTCCTTTCGACAGACCCTGTCACTCGGCTGTCGAAGGCCGCGGAACGGGACGTTGCTGACGCACGTTCGATTGTTCCGGACTGTCCTGACTGGATGGCCGAGCAGCTTTTGGCCATGACTCGCCGCACTCCTGAGCTTCGTCCGGAATCTGCACTTGTGGCAGCCCGGCACTGGAACGCGAGAGCTCCGAAAGGCGTCCCTCTCAGCCGACGTCTTCTGAAACAGATGCCGGAGCGTGATCAGACTCCCCAGGTTGCGAAACGCGGCAAACAGCCGGAGCGCTGGAAAGCCGTGGTCACAGTGAGCGCAATGCTGATTTGCTTCGTTGGGTACAGCATTCATCGAGGCATTCTGCCGCTCCCTTTGCAATTAACAGGAGCAGTCCCGACCGACTCGGAATCCAGTGACTCGGACGGAAGCGATGAGATCGCCATTCGAGAAGCTCCACCGACAGAGTCCGATTCCGACGGACTCCTGATGATGCCTTCGCCGGACGCCGGCGGCGTGGTCCTGTTGCAGTCCGGCCGGGTTTATCGCGCCGCAGATATTGACTACGACGGACAACTCTACATTGAAGCCACGGGAGACGAGCCGGCCATCATCCGGGTGGCAGACCAGTCATGGATCGTTGACGCGGATCAGGTTTCCATGAGCCATCTTCAGATTGAGTCTGACTCGGACACCAATCGCCCTCTTTTGGAGGCAATGTGCGGCAACCTGCAGGTCAATCACACACTCTGGCAGTCATCGGGAGGCTGTGTTTCTGTCCGTGGCACTTCAGGTGTCGAGTCTTCCGTTCAGTTTGCAGACAGTGTATTTCGCGGCACTGGAGATGGGATCCTGCTGGACCGGGCCGTCCTCTCATGTGCGTTTAGAAACTGCCTCGCAACGTCGACCGGTGCTGTCGTGCGAGTGAGCCACGAAAGTGGGGCGTTCCCCGTCGTCAGAGCAGAACGGCTGACTGTCTCACAGTCGAAGAGCCTGCTGGATATCGTCGTCGGCGATCCTGATTCAGTCCTCACTCTGCAGGTGGAATGTGTGGAGTCAGTCTTTGCCACCAGTACTGCGACTGCGGGCCTGATTCGCATCGCCGGGCCGGAAAACTGGAGGCCGGATCGGCTGCAGGTCCTGTTTTCTCCACCAATTCAGGGAAATGGAGCAATTGTTTCATCTGCCGTGAATCCGGTGATCTACCTCGACCGTTCGCTGCGCCAAATGGTGGCACTCAGTGAAAAACAGATCGAAAACCGATCACTCATGCTGGTTGAGCCGACCTTTGCTGCCCCCTCCGGCTCAGCTTCGCCGTGGGCCGGATTTGAATTGACTGATTTTGACGGGCCAAAGTTGAGCCCGCAGCTCCCGGGTGTGGATATCAGCCGACTACCGATCCCGGTGAATCCAGAGATGGGAGCGACTCATAAGAACTCCGTTATGACAGGAGAAGAATGAAAACTGGTAGTGGTTCCGGCTATCGCCGACTCGATGCAGAGTTGACTCTGCAGACACTGCACACATTGAAGAAACGAATCAAGGAACGCTTTGGAGAGTCCAGTCTCACGCATGTGGCTGGAGAACTGGTCGAAGTCGCCGGTGAATCCAAAGAACGAATCCAATGGATTTCCAGCTCTCACTTTGGGCTGCGACTGTTTATCGTCCTTATCGTCCTGAGTTGTCTTGGCCTTGCCGGATTCGGCATTTCAGAGCTTTGGCAGGCTGATCAGGAAGTGCTGACACTGGGACTGCTGGACTCGATCCTCAATGAGATCATCATTATTGGAGCCGCGCTGGCCTTTCTGTTCAGCCTTGAATTGCGAGCCAAACGGACAAGAGCGTTGAAAGCGATCCACGACCTGCGAGCCATCGCCCACGTGATCGACATGCATCAGCTCACGAAAGACCCCAGTCAGATCCTGAATCCAAGTGCCAAACCCACGAAGTCGTCACCGAAACGAGTGCTGACTCCATACCTGCTGACACGTTATCTGGATTACTGTAGTGAGATGCTCTCGCTCGTCGGCAAACAGGCGGCCCTGTACGCTCAAGGCCTGCCGGACCCAATTGTGGTGGCTGCGGTCAATGACATTGAAACTCTGACAAACGGCATCAGCCGTAAGATCTGGCAGAAGATTACGATGCTGGATGACGTGGCACGGATTATTGAATCGACGCCGAAGGATCAGACATCCTGACGATGGTCTGCTGTTAACGTCCGTTACCCCTGCTCCTGAGGTGGTTTGTCGGCTGCCCGTAACGTGACCGAAGGTCTCCATCCACGCCACAGGCTGGAGTGTGGAACATTGGGGCAGGCGAGGAGACCTGCCCACAGTGAGGCTGTCCAGGCCTGTAGCGGAGTTCTTCGAGCTCGGTGCTGCTGCGATCTCCGTGATGATGCCGGCCCTCGCCCCGGCCTACGGCTGCATCCAGGCCACAGCATTTTGGCCTACAGGTCGAGCTCAGTTGGAGGAAACCGTTTTCGTCCGTCGCTGTTGACAGGTTTTCCGGTCCGCATGGACCACCACTCACCCGCGCGTTTCGGGCTGTAGTTCGGATTTGGAATCGGCATTCTCGCCGACACCTGTTGACGCCATTTGTTCAAACGCTGCTTCAGTTCAGCCGTTCGACCAGGGCGAGTTGCTGCCAGGTTCCTTGATTCACCGAGGTCGTCTTTCAGATTGTACAGTTCAAGGTCACCTGTCCCGTCGAGGTACTCAATGAGCTTCCAGTCTCTCGCGCGAATACTGCTGGCGGGGCGATCATGGTGATAGTGTGGGTAGTGCCAGTGGAGTTCCTCTCGCTGTAGTTTTGTCGTGGCCCCCCTTAACAGTGGCATCAGGCTGTGGCCATCAATCGTTTGATTGACCGGAAGCTTTGCTCCGGCGAGCTCTGCAAAGGTCGGGTAAAAGTCATAACTGATTGTCGGCTCGTGACACACACTGCCTGCTTTCACTGCTGCCGGGTAACGCACGATTAACGGCACGCGAACACCGCCCTCGTGGAGCGAGCCCTTCTCACCCTTCAGTGGTGCCTGCGTGGCGACGTTGTCGTCGGCGTGTTCACGGTAGTCATAACGCCGGTAGAGACCTCCATTGTCTGACGTAAACACAATCATCGTATTGTCTGTCAGTTTGTGCTGATCAACGACGGCCAGAATTCGGCCCACCATATCGTCACAGTGTT